>Ga0115011_10001842_pt1 | contig 14996 bp, 22 predicted proteins | sample TroAtlMetagenome_2_FD_88705 | JGI IMG/M metagenome (GOLD analysis project Ga0115011, IMG submission 88705) | Marine eukaryotic phytoplankton communities from Atlantic Ocean - Tropical Atlantic ANT8 Metagenome | ecosystem: Environmental > Aquatic > Marine > Oceanic | place: Tropical Atlantic...
AACCTCCTATACCTCCTCCTTTATACTTAGAGTGAGATACACTTTTTCCTTTACCTTTGGCTTTAACTCTGTATTTTCTACCTCGACCTCCCTCAGTTTTTGGGCCTTCAATATCTAGTTCCGCTACCTGTTGTTCGGGTTGATCTATGTCAGCAGGTGGTGGTACTGGAGGGGGCATCTTAGGAGGTGGAGGTGCTGTTCTCCCACCCATTATCATCCTCGTATAGTTGTTTAAGTCTACTCACAACGGATTGTTGTCCTTGTAAGTAACAAAGTTCTTCTAATGTAGTATCTTTAGGAGGTAACTTATCTGGAAACATCCTATCAAGATACGAAAGTAAGTCTTTAGTAACTAAGTTATAGTCCATAAATGTCCACTTTTGTATTAAAGTTCACAAGCACCTGAGGTACAAGCTAACTCTTGTGAGCCAGAAGTGTTGTCAAGTACTTCATATTCAAGAAGTTTATTCCAATCAATCTCAGGCATACTTTTATTTAAGGTGTTAAATTCTTCTTCAGTACATTCTGTGTATGGTGCTTGTTTATAAACATAATCAGAATAAGGTAAGAATGATACACCTGATATACCATCAAAATTATTGAAAACGTGAGACCCAACAGTTAGCCACTCTTCTTCTTTTACAGAAATAGTCTGGCTGACTTTATGTTCTGCCCAAAACTTAGAGTAAATACTATGAAGCTCTAGCTGGTCGGTAGCGGAGAGATCGTTCCTTGTTAGAGAATACTTAGGGGATCTCATGGGGAATGAAAAGACCATGACATTACTAGGATTAGTTATGTCAGGTTCACAAGGCACCCCGCTATCAACCAGTAGAGTACACAGGGGATCTTTCACATCAGTTCTAACTGTTCTGATGTAGAAAGGACTGTGGCGTGTGTGGATTCCAGAAGCAGAGTCAACAAGCTGACTCACTGTTCCAGAAGGTTTAACGCATGTTATACTAGCAGAAGGACTTATACCTAAGTCGCCAGCATATTTGTCGTTAGTCTTTACTGCTTTTTCTTTTAACTTGGTTAGTAAGTCAGGTAAGTTCTCTCCACTTGAACCATTAGTTAGTGGACAATCCATTATACCTGTAAGAGACACACCAAGTAGTCTCTCTTCTTCGCAATTAGTTTTCCATTTGTTACTTAAGTACCTGAAGTTTGTAAGAGTAGACTGCCATGTACCTAATATTGTTGCTAATTCTACCTTCTTTCCCAGGGATTTTGCAGTGTCGTTACTTCTAACAACTGCTTCAGTTAGATTACAGAACTCTCTAGGTCTTAGGATAATCTCTGAACATGGATTAGTTCCAAAGTCATCTCTTAATTCTCTACGTCCTTCTAGTTTTTCTACGTGTTTCTTAGCATTAGCACTACTGAATATACCACGTTCACCAGACTTGGAATTATATAAGGCTTGCCACTCCTTAAGGAATGTACCTACATCTGGGTTACTATGGTAATTAGCAGAGTTGTTTGCTAATGCACGTTGTGAGTGTCTACCCCACCATTCACCAGATTTACATGATCTCATCTGTTCATCTCCTATATCACTAAGAGATAACAAAGCACTTCTACGTACTCCACCAACAACTACAACCTCAGCAGTCTTACAAACTATGTCGTGACACTGTAGTGGTGTTAGTTTAGTTCCTGTGGCTTCTCTAAATGTACGTATAGTAAATCTAAATAGTTCTTCTAAAGGATCAGGGCCACTTGCTCTACCTCCAAATGTTTTCAAAGGGGAACCAGCTTTTCTAACTGCACTCATATCCCACTTTGGAATTAAACCTGAGTAGAGTAACGAGATAAGCTCTCGGAATGCTTTAGCCCACCCTAGTTTTGAATCCCTAACTATAATAACTGTGTCTGTTTCATGTAAAACCTCTGGTACAAATGGTAGTAAACTGGTGTACTGAAATTCAACTGAGAATCCTATCCCTGTACCATTCATCAACACATAAAGTAACTCATCAAAAGATCGTGGTGTGTCAATAGGAAGGTACGCACAATTATATCCTGCAACATTCTCTTTTTCTAAAGCCTCCCCTGCTGTCATAAGACATCTCATAGAGGGCATAACTTGGAGTGTTAGTACTGCGTTACGTAATGTATTCTCCAGTTTAGGATCTACTTCATAATCACAATTAGTTTTTAAGTGCTCCCTAAAGAACTTAAAGTAACGATCAACAGTTTCCTCCCATGTCTCCCTTCGTTTTTTATCATAGTCCCAACGTGAGTATCTAGAGAGATGTATGTACTGTTGGTATTGTGTAGGTAGGGCTTTCATTCTTTTCCTTTCTCTCTTTCAATTAAAAAATCAATGTAAGTTCTAGCCTTTAATAAGTCATTCACCCCGCCTTTATGTTGGTATCTAGATACATACTTTATTACGTTGCCTTCTAAGAAGTCTAACTCGTTCTTAGTTATGTACTCAATGGGTTGGATAGTGAACCCAACCTTATCGTAGTGTTTAGGATTAGTTACTTCCTCATCTTCGTACACCTCTGTGTACTCTTGTGATTGTGCATCCCATTGTCTAGTCATTTTATTCCCCTGTTGGTGGTTCCCATAGTGAAGGGTATTTATCTACCCCATTAAACTGTTCCTTCTGCAAGATGTAGGCCATACGTGCTTGTAGTATAGCAAACTCTTCACCAAAACCTTTCTCTGTGTAGGTTTTTAATACTGCTTCCCAACGACTGTCTTCGTTTTTGTCTGCTTCTTCCAGTATCTTATTAGCTGTGATTGATCCTACTCCTACACAACCCGGATAGCCGTCTACTTGGTCTCCTGATAGTGCTTGTCTATAGAAGTTCTTCTCTGCACTTTTCTTTGATAGTGTGTAGATAGTCTCAGATTCAAAGTCCCAATGATTACCCGGAATAGTTAGTAGGTCTTTATCAGATGAAACTATACAAGTACCTTTTGTGTCTGAGGTAGAGTCAATACCCAAGAGATCATCTGCCTCTAACCATTTAGATTGTTTTGTTTTATAGGTTTCTTTTATGTACTTCCGTGCTGGTTTGTAACACACAGGTTTCCTAGATCCTACCCTCTTAGCTTTATACTCTGAGCTTAGATCCTTTCGGAAGTTACTGTGAGAACTTAGGTACATAATAACATCTTTAACACCTGACTTCTCTTTAAGTTGATTAACTTCTGAGTCAATTAGTCCTTTAACTTCTTTGAAGTCACAATGTAAAGTCCATATATCCTCACCCCAATCAACTTCCTTCTCACAAACACAGCAGTTTCTATAAACTAAGATGTCTGCATCAATTAGTAATTTCATTTATCCCCCTTTAAGTTAGTGAGTCTCAGCCCAATTAGAACCAAATGTGTACTCACCTGTTAGTGGCACCCTCAAATTTAAAAGTGTACCTGAGTTAGTTATTGCTTTCACTGCTATCTTTCCTACTATATCTTCAAGTCCTTTACGAACTAGTACTTGTATCTCATCATGGATAAAAGCAACTTGTTGGTAGTCTTTATCTTCACTGTAACCCTCTTCCTTCATCAGTCTGTGGAACTCAACCACCCACTTCTTACATACGATTGCTCCTGCTGACTGGCATAGTGAATTGAGAGATGAGTGTGTGGATCTAACAGGAACTTTCCTCCCATCAATACCAAAGAGGTATCCTTTCTCAGCTTTCCTAAAGACTTCCTCTCGTAACTTCTTAAATGCTGGTACCTTTTTAAAGAATCTATCCTTTAATTTCCTACCTTCCTTTTGATCTTTACCCACAATTTGTCCAAGTTTAGTTTCTCCGGCACCATACAGAAGTCCATAAATAAAAGTCTTAGCTTGGTCTCTACTAGGAAGGTCAGCAGCTTTTCGGTTAGCTTCGTGTATATCACCATTGACCACAGTTTTAGCATAACGACCGCCATCAAAGGAAGCAAGATAGTGAGACACAACCCTAATCTCAAGAGAACTGATGTCACATCCAAGTAAACTAAAGCCTTGTGGGGCATAGAATAATCTCCTGCACTCTGCTCCGTATGGTGTCTTGACACTAGGTACCTGACCGATGTTAGGGTGGGAATGAGAACATCTACTAGATATTGAACCCATTGTATTAACTGATCCGTGAATTTTGCCATTCTTTTCGTGATGTAACCAAGCATGTCTCCCCTCCGATAGTTGTGCTATTAATTTATTCACACTGAATGCCTCTGCCATTAGTTTAGCTTCTGGATATGGTAGCTTAGACAGAATATTTTCGTCAACTTTTGGTTCGTTGGTTGGAGTGAACTCTGTAGGTTTCCAACCTCGTAACTCTGTCAACCTCTTTGCTATGTGTTTACGTGAGTTAGGATTGAATTCTATTACATGTTCCTTTATAAATGGAACTCCTTTAACGTACCCTCTACTTGAGTTATTAACTTTAGGAATAAAAGTCTCTGTCTCAATCCATGTACCAAAGACTTTCTTTAACTCTTTCTGTAACACATCTCTTTTCTCAACGAGAGTGCTGTATAATTTTGATGCTTCTTCTACATCAAAAGGGAAACCATTCTCAGTCTGCTTCAAACAAATAGAATGAATGTCATGTTCCAACTGTATGGATTCCTCTGGAAACTTAGCTTCTAATAATTTAATGTACAGTTTGTAATTAAGTTCTACATCATTTTCGCAATACTCAACCATCTCCTGACTGAACTCTGTGAAATCTGTGAAGTCACCTTTATTAAAGTTAAGTCGTTGACCCCATGACTTAAGAGAGTGTCTCCCATACTGGTCTTTATCAATAGCTTTGTTATTGAAATCTCTGTTTGCTCTGTCAGGATACACTAACTTAGACCAGACAAGAGTGTCTCGTATCTTCTGGGTGGGACTGGGTTCCCATTTGAAAAGTTGTTTTATGGCGGGTAGGTCAAAACCTAAAATGTTGTGTCCTATAATCGTCTCAAAATTTTTTAGGAAAAATAGTGCGTCTACTGTTTCTTCTCCATAAAAAGAAGCCATCTTATCTTTCTCTATATCATAGATAACTATACAATATATCTTAGTTAGATCCTCTAAGAGTCCATCAGTTTCTATGTCAAATACACATGTCGTCATCTTCTTCCCCCTTACTTAAATCATGTACCATTGCAACTATTGAGTCTAAACACAGTTCACAAAACGTAACTGGAATAGCACCAAACATACCTTGTACTCCTTCACCGAGTAGTTCTGAATCTTGTCCACAAATAGAACAAGTATCTGTGTGTAGCGTGTCAAACATTTTCATTAGAATGCCGAACTGTTACCAGACCACGTTTCCTCATCCTCTTCTTCATCAAAAGGAATCTCATCAAGAGGTACTTCAGTAAGCCTACCAGTTTTATGGTCATAGTCTAATTCACAAGCTATACCTGTCTCTCCTGTCCATCTGTTTTTTAGTACCCTAACTGTAGTCCGGTCAGGATTATCACCTTGTTGATCCCTTTCACAACCTATAACTATGTCAGACAACTGTCCAATAGCGGCTGAGCCACGTAACTGAGCCATACTTGTTTGTGCTCCGTCTTCGTGACCTTTATTACCTTGTGGTCTCTTAAGGTGTGACACAAGTATTAAACCACAGTTAACTTCTTCAACTAAACCTCTGAGTTTAGTCATCAGATTGTCAATAGTCCTTCTCTCGTCACCTTCTTCGATACCTGAGACAACTATGGACAAGTGGTCTAGTATTATAAAACTACAATTACATGCAGTCACCATATACCTGATCTTGGATAGAAGATTTTCTCCTTCTAATGATCCCCAATGGTCATACATGTAGATATTACCTGTGTTTAAGGTATTATCAAATGCCTCTTTAAACTCTTCATCTGTAACTTCAACTGTACCAAGATGTAGAGGTTTATTTAAATGTAACCCCATGAATCCTAGTCCAGTTCGTTTGTTGGATTCTTCTAAAGCTATGTATCCAATAGTTTCTTCTTGGTTAAGTATGTGGTTAGCTACTTCTCTACATACCTGAGACTTACCTATTCCTGCTCCTGCTGTGATCGTAACTATCTCACCTCTACGAATACCAAGAGTTTTAGTATTGATACCTTCGTATGGGTACTGACAGGATGCCATAGAATCTTCAGCACTAACTGTGTCCCATAGGTCTTTACCATTTACAATACCATCTGGTCTGTATATCTTAGCTTGCCATATACAATCTACCAACTCTTTAACCCTACCTTTAACTAACATTTCGTTAGCATCTTTCAAAGGTAGCTTTGCTATCTTAGCTTTACCCGGAGGTAATACTTGAGCACACTCTCGTGATGCTTTAATACCCGGCTCATCACTATCAAAACAGAATACAACCTCATCATACCCATTAAGTAACTCTATGCTCTTACGGATAGCTTTTGAAGCTCCTGCTGAACCATTTGGAATAGAGTAAACAGGCCACTTGTTACCTTGAGACTGAGAAACTGATAAAGCATCAATCTCACCTTCACAAATAATAGCTTTCTTTCCTTTACCAGACCAAAGATGTTGTCCATAAAGACCTGCTTCTTTTATATCTCCTCTAGTATGGAAGTCTTTATTACGGAATCTAATCTTCTGTGCGACTCTCATCCCACTTGAATCTTTGTAGTTAGCTACTTGAACAGGTTGTCCTGCTACCTCACCTACTTTATAATCCCATTTCCTACAGGTTTCCTCTGTAATTCCTCTAGAAGATAAAGCTAAAAAATTACCTTCAACAAAATCCATGTTTTTATCCCCCTTTTGTAATACTACTTTCTGTTCTCCACCATCAGCCTTTTCTCTATAGTTACAGCCAAAACAAAAAGCGTGTCCATCATCATAACGTGCTAGATTATCACGAGAACCACACTTAGGACAAGGTTCATGCTGTATGAACTCGCTTTCCTCATGTGTGTGATCCATCGGTTCTCCAACTTTTCTTACCATCTTTACTATCTATAGTAATAGAACCTACATAAGTAAAGCCTACAGTATTTAAAAACGTGTGGAAGTTATCTAGAATGTCCTGTATAGAGTAACCTTCAAAAGAAATTTTAGTCTCTTTAGTTGTTACCTTTCTCCATTCATCATTTGCTTTATAAGAGAACTCATAGGACTCTTTAATCTCATCCCTATCTGGAATGTCTAATACTTCTTTCATTTTACTTTTTAATACCATTATTATTTTCCCCTTTTAGTTTTCAACCCAAACACCTGATCCACCGACCTTATGTTTTAGTTTTATACCAGTGTTATCTTCATTTACCAACCACCACTCACCTACATCAAATGATGGACAGTCTGTTTCACTTAGATCTTTATGACCTACTACTTTAGCATCAGGATGAATGTGTTTAAGTGTTTTAATCAGAATGAATAAAGATTCTAATTGTTTTAGAGAGTAGTCAAAACTAACTACTCCTCTAGTATTCAATCCTCCTGCTAAACATATACTAACAGAGTCTGCATCGTGATCTTTAGTATGTGCTCCTATCTCATTAGGATTACGACCTACTTCAATTTTACCACTACGTTTCACAAAGAAATGATAACCAATTTTAAGTAATCCCTTCTTACGATGCCACTCATCTACCATTCTAATATTTACATTAACATTAGATTTAGTATTAGTAGAGTGAACTACTATGTAATTAGTCTCTTTTCTTCTTGACATTTTTTATTGTCCATTCGTGTGGTATTATCTCCTCTGAGTAAAGGAAGTTGTATTTCTTACACCAATTAGCACATGTTAGTTTAGAACCTTGTACACGGCTATTAACATTAGAAAAAACAAACCTCACATCTAACTCAGGATGTTGTTTTTGTATTGCTCTGTGTTTCCTCTGGTCTTTATATCTGAAAAATCCTTTTGCTTCAATTATAACACCATTGTCTAACACAAAGTCTGGTTTGTACTTATAGTCAACAGTATAAGCAACGGACATTGGCTCATACTCAAAGTTACATTTACGTTTTGTTAAGTTGTCCGCTATCCGTTGCTCAAGACCTGATCTAAAAGTCACCAGATTTTTCCTCTTCTTCAAAGGCTTGTCCTTCTTCGGTGTCGTTGTTACCTTCTTCAACAATGACCTCGTACTCATCTTCTACATCGAATACATCGTCTGCGTTACCACTCGCAACGTACTCAACGAGCTTCAGAACTTGAACCATACGTAAGCGTAGTTGTACACCAAGTGATGTACCATGCTCGTAAGGTGCAATCTCGTAAGCTACACGACCAATACTACCATTACCTACCTTCACAGTAGATGGTATTGGTTCGTTTTTTGGCCCGACAACCACAGGTCTTTGTGTGAATGTCTGTCCAGTACGAGAGTTTGTACCTGATGCTTTGAGTTTGAAGTGGAACTCTATTCCTTCCTCCATACCTTCGTCATCAAGTGCAGGTTTATATGGCAAATACTCTTGCCACTTCTTAGCCGACTTTTGTTGACACTTCTTCTTCCATTCAGAATGTGCTTTGTCAACTGTCTTCTGCATTTCTTCAGCTTCGGAGCCACTAAGAAGAACTTTAATATGGTACTGACCTTCCGCTTTATAAGTGGTGTCTGCAACCATAATATGAGGCCATCGAAACTCACCTTTCGGTGTGACTGGATATTTTCCTGCCATGTTACCTTTCGTGTGTGTAGTTATTGTTTGTGTTGAACCTAGAATGTCCACATTTATGAGAAGAAGTACTCGGAGTCAAGAACTCCCATTATATCAAGGTCACCACGATTAGGTGGCTCTTCTAACTCTGGTATAACATCCACTATCTCCTCATAAAAGTTAGTGAGTACATCTGTCTCAGAATACATCTCCACAAATGACGTTCGTATTGCATCTGCCATACGTGGAACAAAGTGTGCGTGTACTCCATAAGAGTCATGCACAACAGAGAAATCCTTTATACCCTCTTTGATACATCTGTTAATAGTTAGTGTGAGTGCAGTTGCATCCATACTATGTACAAAGTTAGGTGACACACCATTGATTGATCTTCGTCTGTCAATATTCTCTGTTTCTTCTAGTACTGATGGTTTTATTAGTACATTATCAATATGAGTAGTTATCCTTCGTGGTCTCATACTCTTGTATATCTGTTGTACCACAAAATTTGAAGGTGTCTCCCATATAACAGGTAGGTTCTTCTCTGACATCTTCCTACCTATATCTTGAAGCCATGACATAGCCTCTCTAGCCTTTATCACCACTTCTCCTATTGCATCCCATACATGCTTACCTAAGTACAGTGATGCTTCGTACACATGTTCACCAAAAGGATTAAAGGTGGGATTCTGTAGTATCCTATCATTCATAGCATCTTCTACATAGGCTCTACAACTGAATCTAGTACCACCATAAGGTACCACCATGACTGGTCTTTTGGTGATCTTCCTGTCTATTCCAAACGATAACCACTCTTTTGAGTATGGTAACCTCTGGTTTGCATCCTCTGTAACCTTTTTATGTACCACATCAGCTACTAATTGGTAAATATCTTGTGGAACAGCTTCTGGTGTAAGATTTGTAGCTTTACCACCTATTGTATCACGTAGCATAGCTGAGAAGTGTTGGAGTCCATTGTTTGACCCATCCAGACATATCGGTAGTCTTGACATGAATCCAAACCCTTCATCAACAAACCTAGACCACTCCATACACCAAGCTAGAAATGTCCAAGGTTCATCTGCCTTTGTCCACCACCTAAAGTTAAGTGGTTCTCTAGCAGATTTACTAATGTTATCAGTGTTTTCCACTGCCCAAGCTACTCTGTCCTTAAAGGAAACCTTGTCATACCCGAATGAATTTGCTCCATGTACTGCAAAGTAATCCCTTTGTTCCTCTGTGTTAATAGGAAACTCTTCAGAGAAATGTAGCAGTGACTTGGCATAATCTGGCCCTTGAGGTGTTAAAAACGAGTTTACTGTGTACTTTCGACCTCTAAAGTCACACTGGTACACAAAGTATATAGCTTTGTACTGTCTAAACTTTCTCGCCATTGCTATAGTACGCACCAGTTGGATACGTTTACTAGTCATTTTAGCGTTGAGATCGTGGACAGTCATCGCTTTTTTCTTCCACTTGATGAAAATATCCAGTTGTTCTGGTGTCATGTCCTTTTTCTTACCTTGAATCGGACACGGAAGTACTTTATAGTCCTCTCTAGGTGGTAAATTAGCCCATGAGTCACCAGTTTCCCAACATTTCTTCATAACTTCCAGAATTGGCTCATTAACAGCCCATTTTGTCCTCTGTAGGGCATTTATTGCACCATATTCCATCGGCATAGAGTGATTTTTCATCTCCTCTAGGTATTCTCTATTCCTAGTTTTAATCATTGGAATAGGATCTATCCTCTGTGTGTGGTATCCACCATTAAAAGGTGAACTCCAGTCTATAGGTGGTACTACACATGGGTAGAAGTATGGGTGTAAGCCTTCCCCCTCTTTATTGACGTTCTCTATCCAATACAAGGTTGCTTTGTTAGCTTGGAGATAGATAACACGCTTTTTTCGTCCGAATTGGACTGTTTTTATCTCCATTAAACCTGTGGTTCTAATGAGAACATCAATCAGCTTACTACCCAAGTGTAGTCTCTCTGTTTTACTCCACGCATCATGTTCCACAACTTCAGTCCTACTCATAGTCCTAATGATGTTGTACCTACGATACAACCTGTTACTGGTACGTGATGCTATCTTTTTCTTGATTCTTCTGAATATTTTACGAGATTCCTCTCCTTTATCCCAAATGTCAAACTTGAATTGATCTTCTATCGCACTACCTAACTTCATGGCAACACGAGTAAATGGACTTCTCTGTGAGACTCCATCCAGTGAGTATTTCAAAGTCAGGTATGCACACACTTCAGTATTCATTAACCCAAGTGTGAGAGCAGAGTTTTGGTACTTACCAACTCCACCTGATAATGCTTCATCTAGAAACTCTTTGATCCCATCTGATACTGAGTCTAATGCTTCTTTCATTAGAGTGATACCATAGAGAGTTGTTGACTCTCCACCACTCTTTCTTGCACTCCTGATATTCCTGTAGTATCTGTCGATACCAAGAGAGTTCATTTCCTTTTCGATTTTTTCTTGTTCATCTTTCAGGTTCAATTTAACTCCTTTTTTGGAATTAACTCAGATAGTATCTCATTAAAGTTCTTCTCAATAAGATCCATAGTTATACTGATAAACACAAGTGACCTATTAATCTTCTCTTGAGGTGTACACTCTTCATCTCTGAGTGCACCATCTATCATAACTATTCCGTTACCTAGTATGTCTTGTGCTTTCCTGTCTAGTTTTGCAATCTGTTCGTCAGTCATATTGTACTCAGACTTTAAGTCTTCGTATCCAAATGGTCTGACCTCAGGATCGTGTGCCATAAGCTCTACCCATGATATGTTAAGATTTCCTTCCTACACTTCTGTGTACCTTCCTTGAATGACTCTTCTGTTATATCACCTGAGAAGAGCCAATCGGCTTCATCCATTAAAGTTACTGTCTTTTCCATGATATAGTGTGTGTACCTAAGCCAATCGAGAATTTCAGCAGGATACTCAGGTTTGTTTAACCTTATTTCTTCCTTAAGTAGATCTGCTTCTCTCTTAAGTGAACCCTGTGTATGTCTAAAGTGACCTCCACTCATATCATCCTCATATTTATCTAATATTAAATTTGTGGTTACCCTGTTATACTTGAGTTTACTTTGGTGTACTTGAGTACCCCTATTGAGAATGCCTTTTCCCATAGCTTATTCTCTTTTACTTCGTAAATGTCCATATATTAAAATGAGGTTAAAAACTAACCAAGCAGTTATGGTCTAAGACTTCCCCTCTACCTAAGTCTTTATGATGTGGGCTGTACATTTATTACGTCAATAACCACTATCATACTTATATAGACTCATATTGTTCTAATATTCCATGAAACCTTAATCTTCCATAGAGTTTTTCTCTTTCTTTCTCTAGCCTTCTATTACTCTTCTCTAACTCGTACTTTTCTTTTGCAAGATCTATACATGAAAGTATCCAACTAGAAAGCATGATACCTTCTTTAGTATTGCTCTGTCTTGCATTATAAGCCATTTCTCTAGCATAATCAAAATCAACACTAACCTTTCTCATTTCCATCTATACCTCATTTGTTTGGTGAGGAAGGTAGGATTTGCACCTACTATGTCATTCGACATCTGATTTACAGTCAGATTGCTTATCTAGATTGCATACTTCCCCAATTTGTACCCACCCTAGCCCGAACTCACGTTCTCGCACAAAGGTTATTCTACTTTGGTCGCTACAGATTTTACATCTCTAACGTATGTATCACCATACTCCCATGATCCATAGGTATTTGGTGACTTAACAGCACACAACCATCTAGCGTATGGATTCTCTGCTTCTTTAGATGGCTTTTGCCACTTCTTTAACACTCGCCATTCCCATTCACCATCTGGTGAGTTAGCTTTCCATATCTCGTATGGGTTGTCCACTGGTCTTGTTTTTCCCATCAAGTTCTTTTCCATTGTGTTTTTTATGTTAAAGTTAAGTTAGAATAGTAGAGTGAACCTTCCAGTTAGAAGGTGAGACTTAGGTCTCCAAACTGGGTTAACCTCTCCTAGATCATTACTTCACTAGCGAACAGTTTGACACTCTACTTTACCTATGTCCTGACCAGTTAGATACTGGATCATGGAACTCTTGTATTCTCTCTAGTTCTCTTGCTCTCAGTCTAAGGTCATCTGCTTCATTCTCCAGACAACCTTGACAAGTCCAGTCTTTTGTGACTTCACAGTAGTCAAACTCTGGTGCTAGGTCAGAGTCAACTAACCTATCACAACTACTACAGTAAAACATTGACATTAGAACTCCTCGTCTGTAATATTATCTTTATCACTTGTAAATTGAATCTTAATAGTACCACCTCCACTACAGTAAACTAATACTGTTATGAATACTGATAGTACACCTGTTAAGAATCCCCCTCCAAAAATAGTCAGGTAGATTAAGATGTCAGGCAGTACTAGGTACCACATTTTCTACTAGATCCTCACGAAAACTAGGATTTAGTCCAAAGTTTAATGTAGCATCGTCAGAGGCACCAGATCCATTGACACTTACTTTAAAGTTAGCTAGGTACTCATCACCCTTCGTTACCGATTTGTACAGTACATTCACCAAGTGTTCATGGTGCATGTCTTCAATCGGTACGTACTCGTCTTTAGAGTGACTGTAGTACGAAATTGTTATTGGTCTCATGTTCTCCCTTCAAACCACTCGTATTGGTGTGGTATATGTGAAATTTTGACTCCAAGACTGGAGATAAAACCTAGATCTCCACCTGATAGAGTCTTTTTACCTAGTCTCTCAGCAAAGTCTTTACCTAGCTGATTCATAGGATACGTTCTACGCAAACCATACTCCATGCGTTCCTGTATGTGTATTTCTTTCATAGTTACCTACCCTTAAGTATTGTTAGTTTAGCGTACTTACGTACACCTTTATTTGCTCTACGTCTACCCCACCTATTCTTTGGTGGACTCCACGTATTAGCAAACTTACGGCCTAGTTTGTTCTCTTTCATAGTCCTACTTCCATATACATGTGTGTACCTCTGACACATCATAAGGTGTTGGGAAATGATGTGGATATATTACACTCAGATGAGTACACCAGTTGTTCCACATGGGTTTACATCCTCCAGCTAAGTCTACTAGCTCAAGGTATTTGTGACCCTTTTTAGCTTTGGTTTCATAAGAGTTACCACTCGTCTGTAACCAACTTGGAGTACCTTTGGCAGAATCTACCTCAGGCATATATTTTCTTACATTGTGTACATCCATACATCCTGCTTTTCCTGCTACCAACTGGACAACAAATCCTGACTTTGGTAGTCCTAAACCCGGAACCTCTAAGAATAGCATTAGTAAATCATGTGTACACGTAGCCTTTTTAGCTCTCAGAATGCTCGTCATGCGATCAAACAAGTCTTGCCTATGCTTACGTACGTAGTCAATCCCTGTTCTCTTATTACCCCAAATCCAAGATGATTTGACACCACGCTTTCGGTACTCTTTCATCATTCGTGGTAGCATACTCGTCTGTACTCTGATACTTGCGAATACAAATGCTATCACTTGTTCAAGGCTTTTCGCATCAGTTTGAGCAAACTTACGCACTAAAGGATTGTGCGTGTCATACATTGTTTACCCTTCAGTTCTAGTTAACAAATACAGCCCTATCAAATAATTGATTAGCCAATTTTACTAATTGTCGTGTACTTCTCATGCGTTCCCGAAAAATATCTCTAGGCTCGCCAAAATCTTCTACTACGACTGGTTTTCCCATGATGGTTCCCATGAGTACACCTTTTGCAGTCGCTTTCCCGTTTTTACCAGTTTGAACCCAAGATCCAACTTGTAAATTGCGGTTGTGCAAAGGTTGCCCATGTAAACCAGTAACAGTTTGAATGAACTTCATAGTCCTACTCCATTACTAGTTGATAATACTAGGTTTTATAAAGAACCAACTAGGCATAACCTAGAAAAGCCTAGTTAGCTTAAGTTGTTACCCCGATCTACTGAGCCTTTGGATTTACTAATTATACCATCTCAGCGACCTCCACCTACATACTATATCATGGTTGGAAGTATGCACTCACCAAATAGCTGTAGTCCACCTATTTAAGTTTAACTATATCTTGGTACTGGTTCTGTACCATACGGCACTGAACTTAACATTCTTTTACGTATCAAGTGTGAAGCCAAGACCTTTGTATTATTACAAGGTCTCACACGTGTCTTGGACTGGTTCCACGCACTCGAAGTCTTTAGTTGACCTCTAGTCACTGGTACTGGCAAGACTCTATACTTCACACCATCTATCATGGTGTATTTCATGTTGCCTTTATTATAAACAAGTAATATATTGAATTAATCAAAAGCCAAATATATTACTAATTAATTATCAAAGAACTTTTTTACTCTTCCTAATATAATTCTATATTAAAAA
>Ga0115011_10001844_pt1 | contig 14980 bp, 6 predicted proteins | sample TroAtlMetagenome_2_FD_88705 | JGI IMG/M metagenome (GOLD analysis project Ga0115011, IMG submission 88705) | Marine eukaryotic phytoplankton communities from Atlantic Ocean - Tropical Atlantic ANT8 Metagenome | ecosystem: Environmental > Aquatic > Marine > Oceanic | place: Tropical Atlantic...
TCTGCTATCTCTATGGCTCAAAGGCATGCTCCAGTGACTCCGATTGCCCCTATGTGGTGGGAGGCAGTTCCGGAAATGAATACATTGCCGGCCAGTACTCCTGTAATGGGGGTCAGTGCACGTGGGACGGAGGCGGAGGCGGTTCCGGAGGCGGAACTTCTGGTGGTGGAAGCCCCAATTCATGTGAGGGAATCTGTGGACAGCAAGCGCCTAGCTGCTACTGCGATGACCAGTGCGAACAATACAACGACTGCTGTCCTGATTATGTGGAGATCTGCGTCAATGGAGGAACCAGCGGCGGTGGAGAAGAAGAAGGGGGCAGTGAAGAAGAAGGGGGCAGCGGAGAGGAAGAAGGGGGCGGTGGAAATGGAAATTGCCCCGACTACCTTGCATTTGAAGGCTGTTGCGATGGTCTCGTCCTCACCTGGTGTGACAACGGCAATGTCCAGACCCTCGATTGCCAAAACACCTGTGGGTGGGACGGAGAAAATGGATTTTATAACTGTAACGTAGACCCAGAGCCCGAACCCTCGGGAGAATTCCCATTGGCATGCGGCGAAGGGGGAACATCCAGCGCAGAGGGAGGAGAAGAAGGGGGAACAACGACCACTGGAGGCGGAAATACAGAGGGAGGAACGGAGACCTGTGAAGGCGGAATCAGTTTCGTCGGATGCTGTGACGGAACCACCCTGACCTGGTGCGACCAGGGCTCCTTGAATACCCTGGGGTGCTCAGGCTCCTGTGGATGGTCTCAGGACAAAGGCTACTTCGACTGTAATGAACCTCCGCAGGGAGACCCATCTGGAGAATATCCATTGGTGTGTCCTGGAGGCGCTACTCAAACCACTGAAGAATCAGGGGGAGAAGAAGAAGGAGGAGAAGGAGTCACTTCTGAAGAGTCTGGAGGGGAAACCCCGGAAGAATCTGGCGGCGAAACCCCGGAAGAATCTGGCGGTGAATCTGCGGGCACGGAATCGGGAGCCGAAGGCACTGAGGAAGGCGCAGGAGAAACCGAAGGGGGAACCGACTTGACTGGCGGAGGTGGAGAAGCAGCTGTAGAAGGCTCGGTCGGAGGTGGAACCACTACGACTGAGACCCCCGGTGGGTTCGTCGCTCCTGTAGGTGACAACACCCCAGTCATTCCGTCCCTTGGAACCTCAAGAAAAAGTGAGGGGTGCGCGACCAATGATGGGCAAACTGGAGGGGCTATGGGCCTCTTGATGTTCGCTTTGCTCCTGGGCCTGAGGCAGCGTAAGTCCACCGTCCTTTAAAGCCATAGTACACCGACTGGGAGTTCCCCCGAGAAGGGGTGAGCCCCTCTCTGGTCATCACTCTCCTAACCGCTCATAGATCCTATCCAGGTCCAGGGCCTTTCAGAACCATGGGCATCTTCGGATATACCTGCCCCTCCTGGTTTGAAGGTCAGGACTGATGCTCTCGTATACAATCTTGAAGAAAAGGAGAACGGGCTGGCCAGGCGGGAGAAGGGCCCTTAAAAGGCATCAATAATGGCATTTTTGACGTTGTCGAAACCCGCCTGACTTCCAAGGCTGATGTTCACATCTCCGCCATAGGGCAAAAACCCACTAAGTTCCCCATTGGCATCGTAAATGAAGAAATCATCTTTGCCCCCTTCATGAAGGGCCCATGCGTTCACATCACTCACATCCTGAAACACAGGGAATTCGCATTTACTCGCTAAACTGGCTGCCGTCGACTCTGCACCAACCTTATTAACGACTATCACATTGATCTCATATCCCTCGGTTGCCAATTCGTCTGCCATGGTTTGCATATGCCCAGCCTGGGCCTGACAAAATCCTCACCAGGAGGCTAGCAAAACAACCACTGTTACCCCTTCCACGTCTCCCAGGCCGTAAGAAGTCAGGTAACCGGCACTGTCGGGCTGAACATCTTCAAGGGTGTACAGGGGCTCAGGAGCTCCCAAGTCCGTTGGCCCCAAAGGAGGCAATTCACATTCATCGGGACATCCGTTGCCATCTCCATCCACTTCGGGGTTTAAACTTTGCTCCAGGGCAAAGGTCAAACTCAGCAACACATCCACCACATTGGTCTCTCCCGAACAGGACAAGTCAGAGGCAGCCAAATTGGACGCTCCCCCCAGACATTCAACCAAAGAGGGCTCCAGGGTTGGAGACTGGGTGAACAAGACCGAGACAATGGTGCACTGAACGTCTAACACATCTGCACTGCCGTCCCCATTTACATCCCCGGGAAGGGCAGGACATTCAGCCAGAGCAAGAGCCGGTAGCCCCACCAAGGCAAAAAACAGTATGGGAACTGTGCACCATTTATTTCTCATCACAACCTTCTCCTTTCAAAGAACACGTATCCGTATTTTTTCTGCTGCCCTCGCCAAACCATCTTCTAGTGCTTCACGGTTGCCCCCCCGACCCGAAACCCAGAAAGGAGGGATTCCCCCATCTTCAACAGGTACCAGGAGACTTCCGGAAGACAATTCTGTTCCCGCGTCCAGCACTTCCATGGAACTTCTGGCGGACTCGACACCTGCCAGGCCACCAAACGCCCCCTGGGCAATTGAATGCCCAAACAAAGTAGCTCCCACCTCTTCTCGAACCACAAGGTCCACTTCCATACGCAGTGCATGGCGAACATGAACTTCTTCCAGGGTCATATTCCCCTTCCCGAACCTCAATGAGCGAGCTATGGGAACGGCCAGAGGGTGACCCGCTACGTCGAGTAATACGAGTTCTTCTCCGACCCTGCGTAAACTGGCCTGCACCGGACCGTCATCCAACCCAATGGTAGAACAAGCGCTCGCAGCCAATCGACATCCCTGCTCCAGTACACTGCTACTCTGATGGCTTGGAGCCAAATATACCGTTTCCTTTCGCGGACGACCTTCGACCACTCCACTCCGGTCCAAAAAAGCCAGAGGATAGAAATGGCCCTGGTGTGTTAGCCCCGTCAATACAAGGGTCTCACTTTCCAGTGGGCACTGCTCTCTCAGCACACAATCTTCCGTCGGCGCCAGTAGAGATAAGGTGACTTTCCCCGTCAACAATCGCAACGCACTCTCAGGGTCATCCACTCTGATTTTGGGATTCAGGCCCTTTCGAATCGTGGGCTGAAGCACCTGAGGATAAGTCCAATCCTCAACTCCCTTTGCATTCATTTCTTCAGGCGGAACCAATTGGAACTCGGGCAAGGGGATATCCGCAGCCGACAATCTTCTCAACAGGCGGCCCTTATTGGCGGTGAGACTCACCCCTCCGGGAGTATGGCCATCCAAGCCCATAATGGCGGCAAGATGAGCCGCGACAACACCTCCCTGCAATCCAACCCCGAGAACTCCATCACATTTCCCCCCCCATTCCTCCAATGCACCCAGCGCTTCTTCAACGCTCAAGTGATGGGCCGGAAGAGGCACATCCACCCCCTCGGGAATGAGTTCTGGTGATGCCACACAAGCCACTTGGGCTCCTACCCCCTGCACAGCCTGCATATAGCTCGTCGCTTCGCTACGGCTGGTTGAGCAGACCAAGAGCAGAATTTTCATGAGGCGCCTCCAGAAAACACAGTAGGTTCGTTGCAGTATAGCCAACGACAAAGCCAAGAACCAGCGAAAGACCACGAAAAGAAGTTCATCTCTAACAAGACGCTGTTTTGTTGCCTACATCGTTATGGTAAGGTCCGAAAAACAGTGGTTGGAAACGCTTGGGAAGCCTCCAATCCAATTGGTTAACAAGATGAAAGAGGATGCCGATGAGTCAGGACGAACAACTTCTCAATGTCACAAAGAATGCCCTCAAAGCCTTGAGTGAAGGCCCAGATAGCGAATCCGAAGGAACAGAGATGGCCCGAATTGGAATCGCAGGTCGCCAGGAAGGTGAATTCCAATACGATTTTGAGCAGGTAGACCCCGAAGATTTGAATGAAGGAGATGTCTCCGTGGACTTCGGCCCGATCAAAGTCTACGTAGATGGCAATAGCGTCGATTATATTCGCGGAGCAACCATCGATTACCTTCAGGACGAACATGGCAGAGGCGGATTCCACGTTGAAAACCCGAATCCCCTCTGGCACGACGAACTGAAAATGCGAATTCAAAGCCTCATGGACAATGACATTAACCCGGCATTGGCTTCACACGGTGGAGCCGTCGAATTGTTGGACGTCCAGGGAGAAAATGCCTTTGTTCGAATGCTCGGTGGATGTCAGGGTTGCTCTTCTTCTGCTGCGACCCTGAAAGGCGGCATTCAGGCGCTCATTACAGAAGAGATTTCCGAAATCAATGCCGTAGTCGACACCACTGACCACGCTGAAGGTCAAAATCCGTACTACACAGGTTAAAGTCTCGTAACCCAAAAAAGAGGGGACTGAACCACCCTCCCCCCCCAACACCCCTTTCATCTCTCCTATTTTCTCAACAAAACCACTTTAGATGCCGAAGGGAAGGTTGGAATACGCATTGACGACGTTTTAACGGATTCACTACTCTGTACTCCTAGGGGTTACGGAATACATCGGTCTTCAGCGACCTAAGGAAGAGAACATGACGCGCAGTGGTGAAGTTTTGTCACGGCTTTTTGTAATGGGCTGTCTTGTATTTGCAGCTGGAATCGTCGGTTGCTCAGACGACAACAAAGAGACCTCTGAAGAGTCCTCAACATCTGCGCCGAATTCTTCAGGTGGCCTCACAGGTATTCAAGACAGGCTCAACCAAGCTGAACCTGGAGCATTCATTGTCGTTGAGGACTCTGAGTTGGTGGGAACTCTCATCATTCCACCCGGGGTAAATGTCGCAGGAATCGAGGGAAGTGAATTGGTCATCCGACCAGAGCCTGGAGAGCCAGGTATTGTGATGTTGGGCGAAGGGATTTCCGGCGTAAGCCATATGAGAATCGAAGCGGCGGGGGGCGCAGGAATACAGATTGAGGAAAGGGCCGTCACCCTCGACAATATCATTGTCAGCGATACCCAAATCAACGATGACCTGCCTGGTCACGGGATCGACGTACGAAACGCCCCATCATTCGAGGCCCGACGGGTTTCATCCAACAACAACGCAGGAACGGGTCTCAACGTAGAAGGCACGAACAACGTGGTGATCATTCATCCGCAATTCATCCCAGCACCTGCTGACTTCATTGGCAATGCCGCAAAAGTCATTATCCACCCCCAATTTTTGGAAGGGCAAGAAAGCCAAGCCATTATTCACCCTCAATTTCAACCAGAGGATGAAGACTCGATTATCATTATCCATCCCCAATTCATGGATGAAGAAGACTATGCGATCATCATTCATCCTCAAGCCTTTGAAGGCAGTACCTTTAACGAAAACGGAGGAAATGGAATTTCGATTATCCACCCTCAGTTTTCAGATGAGAACAACGCAACCACAGCCTCGATTTTAACCGCAAGCGGCTTTGCAAGTTCGGGTAATCAGGAGAGTGGGTTGGTAATTGATGGTTCAAACAATGCGAATATTAACCAGGCGATTCTAACGGGGAATGGAAGTGGGGACATCAGCAGTTCCGCCATATCCATCCACGAAAGCACCTGTTCCATGGACAGTCTCTACGTCGCAAATAACGAGGGGCCTGGAGCTCAGATCGTCAATTCTGCCTTGATAATCGGGACTGAAAAGAACCAAACATCTCCCCGAATAACAGGGTCAGAGGCGGACGGCTTGAGCATTATCCATCCCCAGTTCCTTCCCTCCACTACTTTTAGCGGAAACGAAGGGGCGCTGCTGTTAACCGGTTCGGAACTGACCCAGGAGTTAGGCGGAAAAGCCGACAGTCCATGGGGCAATATGTTGATCCTTAACGGGGCAATGATTGAAGGCAATGAGTCCTTTGGAATTCAAAATGAATGCACCTCCATGCAGCTGAAAAACTCCATCATTTCAGGAACAAAAACGAACAAGACTGGAAAGCAGGGTGGAGGAATTGTCCTTGGGGCCAATAGCGCATGTGATGGAAACCCTGGAACCCTGGAAATGGATGCGGGGTCCGTTGTTTCAGAGAATGAAGGGACGGGAATTCTCCTCAGAAATGGATCTCATGGAACCATTCGCGGGTTGGTTCAAAGCAATGAAAAAGGCGGTATCATCGCTTCCATGGAGAACACCACCCTGGTCCTCCAGGGGATGAATGCATCCGAGCAAGGAGCGGATTGTACGGATGTGACTTGTGCCGCCCCCACGGTCCACAACAACCAAGTAGTGGGCGTCGCCATCACGAAACAGGCCAGTCTATTTGCCGATGGAGCTTTGATATCAGGGACACAGGATCGGGAGATCATTTGGGAGTCCATCCAGGAGGCCCCCATGACCTTTGGAGACGGAATCCTCGCCGTCCATGCTTCCACCCTGACCGTGATGAATTCCACGGTGAAAGACAATGCTCGAGCCGGTTTAATCATCGTGGATGAACCTGAGACACCACAGGCCGAAATGGGTATCAACATCATCATCAACTCCTCATTCGAAAACAGTGTCTATGGGGCCATGCGAATCGCCCATGACATGGACACAGACAAGATGATAACACCCGAAATCCTGGCCAACTTACCCTCCCCTTCCTACTGGTCAGGGATGATGACTTCGTGTGCTGCCGTTGGGAATACCCATGCATGGGTCAACCACGGATGCCTTCCCTTTCCGAAAATTGACTGCGACATGAACGATGCAAACTGTGGAGGAATTACCCCTTGCGGTGCTTGCTCTCTGGCTTGCGACAACACCCCTGAGAATTGCAATATTGTATCCTGCGAATGCCCGTCCAATGCGGAGTGCTGCTCCTATCTGGAATGCTTGCCGAAAGATACGGATCCAGAGGATTGTGAAACCCTGACCTGTGGAGTGGACTGGACCTGTGAGGTCGCTACTATTCAAGATTGCGACCCAGAAGTAAGCCCCTCTACTGGCGGAGGGCAGGAAAATCCGTGTATTGGGGATGAAGATTGCGCCATTATAGCCGACCCTGAGTGCGGAGTTTACTTATGTATTTATGGGGAATGCCAACTCGAACCCTCAGAAGTCAATTGTGACGATGGGCTTGGGTGCACCATCGATACATGCAGTGACGCAGGCGTTTGCCAAAACACCTCCAATTGTGACGATGGACTGGAATGTACCGATGATCTATGTGAGCAAGAAGGGTGTGAGTTTGTATTGAAATCGACTCACTGCCTCATCGTCAACGATCAGGGGGTCGATTTCTGCACTGAAGAAGGAGACTTGAAACCAGGCTCTCAATGTGAGGCCTGCTCCCCCATCAATTCCCAGGCCGACTGGACAGAATTGACCAATTCACCGTGCGACGATTCTAACAAGTGTACTGTCAATGACATATGTGGGACGACTGGATGCAAGGGGACGGACAAGCTCTGCTCTTCGGACACTTCCTGTCTTCAAAGTACATGTAATCCGGTGAACGGAGAATGCCTGTCGACGCCTATCACCACAGGGACCGATTGCAATGACGGGAACCCCTGTACCGTGTACGAGAAATGCAATGCTGGAGATTGTGTAGGTGGAATCAATCCGTGTGATGATGGGAATAGCTGCACCATCAATGTTTGTAATCCAGACGATGATGACGATCGTTATTCCTGCGCTCACGAGCTCTTGGCTAAAGGAACAATCTGCGATGATGGAGACCCCTGCAGTCTGGAAAGCTCCTGCAATAATGTAGGGTCCTGTTTGGCAACAATCCTCCAGGAATGCAATGAGGACACCGGAAATCTATGTACGGAATATGGTTGCGAGCTTGGACTCTGTGAACTCGTTGAAACCCCGGGATGTTGCGAGACAAATGCAGACTGCGACGACGGAGTTGATGACGGCTACAGTTGCACAGCCGACGTCTGTGAGAACAATGTCTGCGTACCGGAAAATCACGAAAACAGTTTATGCCCCGATGATGGAAACGATTGCACCCTCAATAAATGTGCACCCGGGGCTCCGGAATCAGATATTGTGACAGGGTGTAAATACATTCCAAAAGACAACCTCTGCTCCGATGCTGACCCCTGTACAAACGCGACTTGTGATTCGGATGCTGGATGTATTTATACAGAAATATGCTGTGATGATGGACTGGTATGCACCAATGATGCCTGCCTGAACGGTGGCTGTCTGAACAGTATTGATGATGACTTCTGTCTCATCGCTACGCAAAACGCCCAAGGGGGTCAGACTCCCACGTGTTATTCGGGGGGAACAAACAGCCAGGAAAATCAGTGCGACATCTGTGAGCCTGCCAATTCTCAAATCAACTGGACGCAAACAGAAAATAACCCCTGTGATGATGGGAACGCTTGTACATCAGGTGAAAGTTGTAATGCGACACTGGGCTGTCAGGGAGGCTCCAGCATTACCTGTGATGACGGAAACATCTGTACAACGGATTTCTGTAATACAACGACTGGCTGCACCTTTACTGCCATTGAATGTGATGATGGGAATGTTTGTACGACGGACTCATGTGATCCTGTTTCAGGCTGTATTGGCTCCCCTGATATTTGCGATGACGGCTTGCCTTGTACAAGCGATACCTGTGCGGACATCGCCGGAACGGCAGCATGCAGCACACTGGAACTCAACAGCAATTGTGATGACGGAATCGCGTGTACCCTGGACGAGTGCTCAAAAAACAACCCGGATGCGGATGATGACGGATGTGTCTTTGTCCCACAAAACGCCCTATGCAGTGATGGCGACGATTGCACCCTGGACACATGCGACCTGGACTTTGGAGGATGTCTTTCCATCGCATTTACCTGTGTGGAAGACGACCCATGCACGGAGGTCACCTGCGGGGAATCCAATACCCTGGACTGCGTAGAGACCCCCGCTCAAGACGGAACTTCATGTGATGATGGGGTTGAATGTACCCTGGATCTCTGTGGGGACGGGGAATGCGTATCACAGCCCGATGATGACCAATGCCCTGGTCTCCAAATTTGCGATGTAAATAACGGATGCGTGGGGGTTGAATGTACCGGTGACCTAAACTGCGAATCGGACGACCCATGTAAGGTGCCTACCTGTGAACTCGACGGAACCTGCGCCGAAACCGATACCAGCGGAACCTCGGGGGACTGCGAAGGGAATGGCTGCCCATTTGAAGTGGCTGCTGCCCTTTTCGCAGATGGAAACACAACCCATATCTGCGTCACCAACTGGTGTACCTGGCGAGAGGTCAACTTCGATGACAGCACATGCTCAGATTCAAGTTCTCCCGGATGCGTGGAGTACGCCGGAACCTCATACTGCGATTCTCTGAATTCGGGGGGACCCACTGAAGAAGGAGGAGCACAGGGGGACCTGAACTCTATCGAAAGTATCGTTTGTAGCACCAATGAGGAGTGTCAAGATGAGGACCCCGATGATGCTGATTGCGTAGATTATTTCTGTGACCTGACGACCAACACCTGCAAACACAATAGCAACGACAGTTACTGCAATTCCGGGGGATCTGGTTGTCCAACCTATGAATGCGTCGTAAAGAGCGAAAGCGGATTGGGTTCTTGTGAATTGTCTTCTTCAAGTGACGCCGCCTGTGACGACGGAATTCCTTGCACAGTAGACAGTTGTGAAGACAGTGGCTGCCTGAATGAACCCCAGGACAATTTGTGCAGCGATTCACAAATTTGTGATGCTTCTATCGGATGCACAGCCGCCTCAGCTCCTTCATCTTCTCTGGAGTGCTACAGCGATTCACAGTGTCAGACCGGGTGTGGAACTGGAGGGACTTGCGTTCAGGTATATGGAACTGGTCAATGCCAGTATGACGTCATCGCAAGTGAAGGCACTCCATGTACCAACTTCTTGGCAGGATCTTGCGAATACGGAGCATGCGAGGCCAATGGAGGATGCGCAATAACAACGACTTCTTATACGGCAGGCTTTTGCGAAACCGTTGGATGTGCTTATGAAACGGCAGTCTCTGAATATAATGCGGAAGGAACTGGAGACTGTTATACCGCTTGGTGCAGTGCTTACGATAATGGTTTATTAGATTCAGGCCAGAGCCAATGTTTGAGCGCCCCATCGGGAGCTGAGTGCAGCGAATATCAATTGGTTGGAGCTTTGTGCCCCTAAACAGACAGGGGAACTCAACCCGATGATTTCATCACTCGCTCCAACAATGCTTTAAGCCCTTCAATTCCATGAGAAATGCCTTTCTCTTCCGCGAGACGTAGAGCTTCATGAACAGTCACCAAGGCCTCTCGAGGGCGCTCTTGTTTCAGGAGAGCTTCCGTCTGAATTCTGAGAATTTCCACCAGGTCGGGAATGGAACGCACCGCTCGCATGGTGGATTCAGCGGTCTCCAGAAGAGATAATACATCTGCTCCATCATCCAGTAAAAGACTAGTCTCGGCGAGGTTTGCCGCTGCCTGCGCTGCTCCGACCCGAAAGCCTAAATTCGTCAACTCGCGATTTACCTCTTCATAAATCTTTTGGGCACCCCTTAAATCTCCCTCAAGAAAATGGGTGTTCCCTTCGCCCATTCGGGCCACTGATACACCCACGCTATCTTTGGCTAAATATTTATATTCCTTCGCTAGACTATACAGCCTTCGAGCCTCTTTATAGTCTTTCCGCTGCAACGCAAGGATAGCCAAAATCCCTGAAGCGCTTCCTGCGCCTCGACACCATGACGTACGCATTCTTAGTTCAACAGTCTCTCCTTTCAAGATACTGGTTGCTACAGCTTCCGCCTCATCAGAATTCCCTTGGAAATATTGCGCGAATGCCAAGCGGCCCCTGATCTGGACTGAAATATCATCATACCCGGCAGATAATGAAGCATTAGAGGCATCTAACATTCTCTCTTTCGCACCTTCAAAATTCCCTTGAGTAATCAGTATCTCACTCCAAATATACTGTTGACGGCACCAGCTCTCTACATTCTCTTCCGCTATAAGATACGCATTTAGTAGGGAGAGCGCCTCTAACGCCTCCTCAAATTGTCCGATCAACCACCCCTGATGAGCCCGACCCAAAGCCGCTTCAATCACCACCGGACGGGCTGCGTCACTATTCTCCCCATTGGACCATTGCTGACTCAACCTTAAAGCGTCTCCAAAAGCATCAAAAGCCTCGGTTCCTGCAAAGGCTTGAACAAATTCTTTTGCTCTCTCCAGGGTAAAACGAGCCCCCTCCTCCAGCACTCCCGCTTCACAATAATGTCGGGCCAATCGAGCGGTCTTTGCGGAAGAATGAACTTCCCCGTGAAGGGAGCCCAACCAAGCGGCTGCCTTCATATGAAGGGTTCTACTGCTCTCTTCAGTAAGCAATTCTACAACGATGTCGCGAACACGGTCCTGGCGGAAAGAGATTTCTCGTGCCCGAGGAAAATCCCCGGCATCACTCTCCATCAGCCATCCCTCCTGCACCAGTTCATCTACCTCTACATCGTCAACCTTTCGATCCACCATGGCGGACAGAAGCTCCATGGAGAATGTTTGCCCTGCCAACGCTCCAGCCCTGAGAATCCGTTGCTCCTCGGGACCCAGACGGGCCAGCCGCTGGTGAACCAACTCTCTCAAACTACGTGGCATGGCACTTTCGTGTTGCTCCGCCCCCGGTTCGTATTCCCACCCATCTGGACTCTTTTTCAAGGCACCACTTTCCACGAGAGCCTCAAGGTGTTCTTCAATCTCCTGGGGGAGTCCATTGGCCAATTCATGAAGGGTTTGAGTCAGTTTTGAGTCCAGGGTATTCACCCCGAATAAGCTCTCAATAAGTTGGGTCACATCCCCCAGACTCAGCATTCCCAAGTCTACAGAAGACAAGGAGGACGCTGGAAGATCCACTGAAGACAGAGCTTTCTCCGCATCTTTTTCCCGAACGGTCAAGATAACCAACACTGGACAGTCAAGACATCCCTGAGCCAAATAACTCAACAATTTCATAGAAGAAGGGCGAATCCACTGGAGGTCGTCCACCACCAGAACATAAGGGACCTCTTTGGACAGGGACCGAATGTAGTTGGAGTAAGCTTCAAACGCCAAATCCTGCGAAGGATCGGAGGCGGATTGCCAATAAGCACTTTCCTCCTGTTCCCCCTCTGTGTTTCCACCACGCCCTTTCTCAAACCCAAGAAGCGCGGACAACCGTTCTGCCCGCTTCAATGCCACTTCATCGGGGAGCTCGCGAATGCCCGGCAAATGTCTCAGTAAGGACAGTACGGTTGCCGGATCATCTCCATCGTAAATGGGATAGCGATTTCTAAAAGACCGTCGAAATGGTGCAAAAGGAACCCCTTCGCTCGATGGAATGCACTGACTCACGTCCACAGTACAGGTCTCGCTTCGTTGATTAAGACGACCCAGAAATTCCGAAGTCAGACGGCTCTTTCCCACGCCGGGAGGACCAATAATGGGGACCACAACCAATTTTCCCCGCTTCACCACCCGGGCAAACGCACGCTCCAAATGTTGAATCTCATAATCTCTTCCCACCACCGGAACCACTTGACCACCGACCCTGGAGGCCTCTCTCAAGATAGCCACACGACGTCGGTTCAGGAGCTTCAAATGCTTCCCTTCAGATTCGCTCTCGTACAATGCACGAACTTCACGCCATGCATTGCTCCCCACATACACCCCTGTTCCTCGAACAGCTCGGGCCAACCTTCGCGCCTCCTGAATCCCCACCCCATTGACTCGAGTAGTACCCCAGGACAATCCAGTTCCCTCGGTTTCAATGGCCCCCAGTTCCACACCGATACGGACGTTAAACTCCTCCGATAAACTGCGCTCTTCCATATACCGGGTGATCTGGCCCACCAGAAACAACGCCGCATCCAGGGCTCGTTCTACTTCACGCTCCCGAAGTCCTCCCAGCCCAAAAACGGCATAGGCTTCTCCTCCGAGGACCACGAGGGTTCTTCCGTTTTCACGCTCAACGCTGGTACAAAATTGCTCTGATATCCAGTCCCAGACCGACAGCATCTCTCCGGAAGTCTCCACTTCCATGGCCACAACAATCCCCAGACTCGACATATTTTCGGGAGTCCAATCCACCTGATCCTGGGACGAGCTGGACAAAGCGGACCGTTGAGTGAGACTGGGAAGAAGAGAGGCTGAACAGCCAATGCAGTGGTATCTTCTTCCCGCTCTCTCTGTCCCGCACACCCCACATACCTTCATGGGGACCGGGGAGCCACAACCTCCACAGAAGTCATCCCCCTGATTGACCCTCCGCTGACATACATCACAGGTACTTGAGGCCCCATCCGACTGATTTTGAACCCCGGATGCTTGCTTAAGAGCGTCGAGAAATTCTGTAACGGAGGCAAATCGACTCTTCTGGTCTTTAGACAACGCTCGAGCGAGAACCTTCTCCACCTCTTCCATATGCTCAAATGAACACCGGTTTCCAAGGGAAGGAGGGGGCTGAGTGAGATGCTTGTTAAAAATGGTATTCAGGCTATCCCCGAGAAAGGGAGGGGCACCCACAAGCATTTCATACATGACAATGCCCAGGGAATATTGGTCCGACAAGCCCGTCAGGTCTCCCCCCTCAATTTGCTCTGGAGACATATACAGGGGCGACCCCATAATTTCGTGGCTACCGGTGGTCACAGCCCCCCTCTCAGAGGCTTCCCCCCCCCCTGCAGCAGAGGCCAGTCCAAAGTCCACCACCTTGGCCAACAACCCTCCTGAGCGGAGTCGGTGAAGCAAGATATTTCCTGGCTTCACATCCCTGTGCACAATCCCGAGGGCATGGGCTTCTTCAAGGCCCGCAGCAATTTGTCCCACCAGCTTCACTGTTTCATCCAGAGAAAGCTTTCCCTTACTCCGGATGTAGGTTCCCAGGGTGGGCCCATCCACAAATTCCATCACCAAAAATGGGCTACTTTTATGCTCTCCTACCTCATAGGTGGCCACCACATTGGGGTGAACCACTCGGGACATGGAACGAGCCTCCCGTTGAAACCTTTTGAGACCCAATTCGGATTGGAGCATGCGTCCATGAAGGACCTTGATGGCTACCGGGCGTTCCAGACGAAGATCACGGGCACGGAAAACCTGACCCATTCCGCCTGAAGCCACAAAACGCTCCACTCGAAATACTTCTTTGAGTATTTCTCCATTCTCAAGTCGTGCCTCGTCATCTTCAGCAGGAAACCCCTTTCCTGCTTCTACTGTGGGTCCAACGATGGTTTGCGAGTGGGGGTCTACTTTTTCCATAACTCAATGGTACACTGAACCGTAGTATACGTCATCTTCATGGAAGAGAGCCTGCCGGACTCTTCAGAGTGATTCGATTGAATGAATAGAAAGGGGAGCTAGATCAGACGGCTCTTGGCTACAGCAATAGCGTCACCAATCATTTCTTTTTGCTTCCCGGGGTCATGCCAGGCTTGTTGAATTTCCGGGGACAAGCTGCGAAGCGGGTCAAAATAGGTGAAAAACTTCCCTGGCTTCACGGAGGGGGCTGTATAAACGCTGATCCCCGTCTCCCGATCATAGTGCTCGAAACTATGGGCGTCCCGCTTCCCACCACCTTCTGGAGCATCCACAACGAACGTGGGCGTGTTGAATCCCGCAGTAACACCACGAAGACGCTTTTCCACCTGAATACCGGTGGCCACTGTGGTTCGAAGATCTTCCGTTCCCTGAACCAGATCATGGATGTACACGTAGTAGGGATGAACATTGATGTGAGAAAGTCGCCGCGACATCTCGATCATCTGCTCAGCAGTGTCATTCACTCCTCGCTGAAAAACCGTTTGATTTCGAACCGTGATACCACGCTGAAACAACACATCCATGGCTCGCCGACTGATATCGGTGATCTCATTTCCCGTATTGAAGTGGGTGTGAATCGCCACTTCTTTTCCCATTTTTCGGCCTTTCTCGACCACGGTCGTCAGGGCATCAACCCAGTCTGTATCCGTTAAAAGCTTCATGGGCTGAATCGCCGGGCCTTTTGTGGCAAATCGGAATCTTCGAATGTGAGGGATGGAGAGCA
>Ga0115011_10001845_pt1 | contig 14979 bp, 7 predicted proteins | sample TroAtlMetagenome_2_FD_88705 | JGI IMG/M metagenome (GOLD analysis project Ga0115011, IMG submission 88705) | Marine eukaryotic phytoplankton communities from Atlantic Ocean - Tropical Atlantic ANT8 Metagenome | ecosystem: Environmental > Aquatic > Marine > Oceanic | place: Tropical Atlantic...
CAATTGGATCGCAAATGCCATCTAAGTCAGTATCGGTAGGGATTGATGTGTTGTCCGAGGAGTCGGTTCCACAAGCTGCTTCATCAGAATCAGACCAACCATCATCGTCATCATCCGAGTCAATTGGATCGCAAATGCCATCTAAGTCAGTATCGGTAGGGATTGATGTGTTGTCCGAGGAGTCGGTTCCACAAGCTGCTTCATCAGAATCAGACCAACCATCTCCATCAGAGTCGCCATTAGAGGTTATTTGCTGAGAAACTATCCAAGAATTAGTGGCCCAGTCATCTCCAGAAGTTCCTCCGTTACCATTAACAAAATTTACTGCAAGCGAAAATGTGACATTCCCAGAACCATTAGAGGGTGCCGTCCATGTCACGCTCCAAGATCTTGAATTTGAATTAGAATGTGTGACTTCACCATTTTGTAATTTAGCATTGTTACCAGGATTCGACCAAGAACCTAAATTTGCATCTAAATTAAATCCACCTTTAGTTCCGGAAGGCCCCCCTGTCCCTCCAATATTCAATGAATAAGAAGTATTTCCTTCGTAACCTGCACTTGGTATCCCAGAAAGAGTAGGAGTCATCCCTCCGCTACTTCCGTGGCATCCACAACCATTTGTCGACGACCCTGTGACTCCGCTACTATATCCGAAAGTAGTTTCAGAAACAGATAACATTAGTAATAGTACCAAAATCACAGTCATTCGTTTTTTACCCTTCATACATTATTTCGTGTAATTACTACTTATTGTATTTATTGGGTTTAAATCTTTATTTGCTCATTTTATGCATCATTGATTAACATTTTTTCTTCTCTACCATTATATATCTTCAGAGAACTTCCTTCCGCTAAACTCTTTGACCTGTTCTCCATGAAGTGTCATGGACGCGAGAACCCAAGCCACCCAAATTCTTGAATCAGTAAAATCCTCTGGTATTCATTATCGAGATAGTTTACCTATGATTGCTAGTGAAAATATAATATCTCCAATGGTTGCAGCTGCTGTTAATTCTGATCTCCATGGTAGGTATGCTGAAGGATTACCTGGGAAAAGATACTACCAGGGTTGTGATGATTTTGATACCATAGAATCTATTGGTATTGAATCAGCTAAAAGAGTTTTTAATTGTAGTTTTACCAATATCCAATCTACATCTGGAACTGTATCAAATATGGCCTCTTTGAAGGCTTTAGTAAAACCAGGGGAGACAATTACTGCAGTATCGACCGCAGACGGAGGACACATTTCTCATGCAAGAATGGGCGCAGTTGGTGTTCGAGGATTGAGCCTTGTCACCTATCCTTGGGATATAGATAGGATGGAGCCAGATGTAGATGCATCTGTGAAACTTATCCGCGAAACATCTCCTAGTTTGGCTCTTTTCGGCCAATCTGTTTTTCTTTTCCCAACTCCTCTGAAAGAACTTTCAGATGCTGCTCATGAAGTGGGTGCAAAAGTGATGTATGATGGTGCGCATGTGCTTGGATTAATTGCTGGTGGTAAGTTCCAAGATCCTCTGAGAGAGGGGGCAGATGTGATGACTGGGAGTAGCCATAAGACGTTTCCTGGCCCTCAAGGAGGATTTGTTTTATCAAATTCTTCGGATGAAAAATTCCATCGTAAATTAAACAATTCTATTTTTCCCGGAACTTGTTCATCATACCATCTTCATCATGTAGCTGGTAAGGCTGTGGCCCTTGCAGAGTTCGAGGAGTTTGGCGTAGAATATGCTAAAGATATTGTTGCTAATGCGCAATCTTTAGCCTCAGCATTGGCTGCTGAAGGTTTTGATGTATTGGCAGAAGATAGAGGCTACACTGAAAGTCATCAGGTATTGACAAGACATGGAGATACTGATTCAGGTGCAGGAAGGAAAGCAGCAGAAATACTAGAGGACTCAGGAATTATAACAAATATGAACATGCTTCCTGGAGATACTAAAGCAATGCAACCAAGTGGATTGAGACTTGGTGTACCTGAGTTGACTAGGGTGGGGATGAGGTCCGATGAGATGATCGATGTCGCTCGTTTCTTCGCTAGAGCTCTAATCCAAAATGAGGACCCTTCTAAAATTAAATCCGATGTAAAGTCATTCAAATCAGATTTTCAGAATGTTAAATATTGTTTTGAAAGTGGACCAGCGTATCCTAATTTAGAATAACTATCTTAACAGATACTTTATGAAGAAATCTTTGATACCAATAATGTGCGTTCAATTAGAGTCATCGCTATATTGTTGGCATTCCTAATTCTAAGCCCTGGTTGTTTGTCATTATTTGGCGGCGAAGAATCTGGTTCCGAATTGGTTAATTGTGAATTAGATCCAAATAATCCTGATTGCGAAATTAGTGAAGTTACTGAAGAGGATTGTTTTTTCAATCAAGTTTTCACTGGTGACTATTGCAGATTGATGATATCTCCAAAAAATCTAGATTATGGTGAAGAATCATTATTACTTGTAGTGGGTCAGGAGATGCAAGCATTAACTCCTAGTTTTACTGGAGATGGGCCGCAGAATTGGCTAATTAATCCTAGGTTACCTGAGGGGCTTAGTTTAGATTTAGAGTCAGGTGTCATTTCTGGTGTGCCTGAGTCGGAAAGCTTACTCACCAGTTACACAATAATTGGTAAAAATATAGTAGGCTCTAGTGTATATATTATCGATATAGAGGTTTTATCTCAACCACCTGAGAATATTACTTATTCTGCTAATGAAATATTTTGCAAAATTTCAAAACCTTGCGGCATCAGTAGTCCACATAACTCAGGGGGTTTGATTGAAAATTGGGAAGTTATCCCTGCTTTACCCTTAGGTCTTGAGATTCTTGCTTCTGGCGGTATTTCAGGTACTGTCCAGCAACTTGGAGATAGTAATCACACTATTTCAGGCTCAAATTCAGGAGGTTCAGCATATACCGATATTAGAATAATTACCATTCATGAAGAACCTGTAAATTTATATTATTCCAGTAATTTTTTCCAATGGTTACTTGACGATAATATCGAAGAGTCTCCGAATATAGAAGGCGGCGAGATAATTAATTGGACTATAGAACCTCCATTGCCTGATGGCCTGATATTTAGTCAAAATGATGGTTCAATTATCGGTATCCCTTCAGAGCTCCATGCCATAAGAGAGCATTATGTTACTGCTACAAACACAGGTGGTTCTATTACTACAACCATTCTTATTTCAGTCCAAGACATTTCTCCGACAAATATCCGTTATGAGCCATATTTACTTGATCTAACCGTTAATGAGGAGATGTCTAATTTATCTCCTAGTTGGTCTGATGGCACGCCGGAAAGTTGGGAAATCTCCCCTGATCTTCCGCAAGGCCTTACCTTAAATCCACATAATGGCGAAATTTCAGGCACCCCCATCTATGTTCAAGAGTCTATGGACTATCAAATATGGGCAAATAATACTGGAGGTTTCACTGAAACTCAAATTAGTATTAGTATCAGTAGTTTACCTCCTGATGAAATATATTGGCCGGAATCTGAATATATCTTAAGATCGAATACAAGTGTATTAATTCCAGTAATTAACAATGGACCCTATATCGATACTTGGGAGGTTTCACCTTCTTTACCATCAGGTCTTATTATACTAGATAATGGGACAATATCTGGTATACCTGATTCTCGTACAGATTGGAATGAATACACTATTTGGGCTAATAATACAGGCGGTGCTGTCGGACTCATCATTTGGATTGTTGTCCATGATCTAAGAGCTGACCAAATGACTTACTAAGAGGCATGTCTGAAGCCGACTTCGGTGGATGGCCATCTCCTATTCTTCCTATAGGGGAATGGGCATTTCCAGTAGCTTTTGAGTCTAGTGGAATTCCGGTTGTATCTGCATCTCATGTAGGTAAAGGTAAGATCTTAGGATATGGTCATGAAAGTTGGGTCGATGCAAATCATCCATTTTCTCTTAGAGCTGTAGAGTGGGTATGTGGAGAAAATGCCGAAGTTGGTTTAGCTTATGGCGCAGGCTTTGATGACTTTGAGAATAAATTACAGGATGCTGGACATAATGTACATCTTTCAGTCACTCCTTCTGATTTAACAGGTATTGATTGCCTACTTGACGAGTTTTGGAATGGTCATGACGATAATGACAATGCGGCTCTAGTAGATTTTATGAATTCAGGAGGTGGTGTAATAATGGGTGGACATGCTTGGTATTGGTCTTATTCAAATACGGACGTTGCTCATAATTATCCTGGCAATAAGATCGCTAAATCTACAGGCCTTTTCGTATCAAGTGACTGGGGTTATAATGATGTCTATTTTCAGAATATACCTCATGAATATTCAACAATTAGTAATGCTATTGCAGCGGTACTTGCCGATCGAATTGATGGCATAGAAATGGCTAATGATGATGCAGCCGTAGCTTATTCTGCACTGTCAGATTGTACTGGAATCGTTACTCTTGATTATACGGATTTTTGGACTCCCTTACGCCATTTAGTTAATCAAACGGGTTATACTGTAATCCCATACTCAACTCTCTGGAGTTCAACTGGTTATGAATTAGGTTCTGATCCTGTTGCCGATATCATTTTGCGTTTAGAGGATGCTTTGATGTTTAGTCTTCCAGCAGATGAATTGCCTATACATCCTAGTCATATAGAATTTCCAGGAGAGGTCCCGTTGAATGCAACTAGAATCACTAGAACCGTTACTGTAAATGGGACTCAGAGTGGCCTTCCGAGTAATTTTGGTTATTCGAATCCTAGAAGTTCTTTACGTATGTCAACCGGGCTCTATGCACCTCCTGGAGAAATAATTACAATTACTGTCGATCAAGAAACTTCAGAATTAGGTTTTTCAATTTTAATTGGCGCTCATACTGATGGTCTTTGGAATAAAGAAATTATTAAGAGACACTCGAGAATATATAGGACTTGGTCAATAGAAAATACTACAACTATCGTAGCCAATGCTTTCGGAGGCCCTATTTATGCATATATTCCCGCTGGTTCTGCCTTTGGAGAGATTAATGTGACAATTTCTGGAGCAATTAGAGCACCGTTGTTTGTGTTGGGCGAAACTTCAGATTTTGAATGGATATATTCTGAGAAAGACAACCCTGCACCTTGGGCTGAACTAGTTTCAAATAATTTTATTATGACCGTTCCGAGTTCGGAAATACGTGACCTCAATAATCCCAGTCAACTGATGAATTGGTGGGACCGCGCCCTTGAAATGGAACATGAATTGTACGGTTTTGAGCCATGGCCTAGGGTTGAAAGAGCCGTATTTGATGCCCAGATTTCAGTTGGTTGGATGCATTCTGGTTATCCATTTATGGCACATGATTTAAGCGTACCAGATGTTGTTAATTATACTCATATGAGTGAAAATGGAGATTGGGGAATGTTTCATGAATTAGGACATAATCATCAATGGATGCCTTCAACACTTCCTGGAACTACTGAAACAAGTTGTAATTTCGCTAGTGTGTACTTGATGGAAGATTTGGTAGGCGTAGAAGGCCATGGTGCAGTTGATCCTGAACAGAGGAGAAATAGGATGGAATCTTACTTCAGTGATGGTTCTAATATCTCTAATTGGTCTGTTTGGACCGCTTTAGATACTTATCTCATAATCAAGGAAGAATGGGGATGGAACCCAATAACTGAAGCATTATCTGTATATTACAATCTTTCTCCTTCTGAAGTACCTTCAACAGAAGAAGAGGAATTTAATACATGGGTATTACATCTCTCTAACTCAACAGGATACAATCTAGCTCCTTATCATGCTGCATGGGGATTCCCATTAAATGAAAATACTTATTCAGCACTCGAACATTTACCAATATGGGTTGAAGACCCATTGAGGGGCGAATTCTTTTCCTATGATGCAATTATTAGAAATATGGAATCTAATGATGAGACTACAAGTACTACGGATATCTCTTGGGAGACTTATGATAATGGAACTAACACATCTTTAACATTCTATTATGGAGTTACTGATATGGGTAATCAGTCTTCAGGTTGGTCTAGTAGTCAGAATCTAGGAAGTACTTCTGTTGGTAATCATTCGACTACTATAACTGGTTTATCTTGGGGGACTACATACTATGGCAGAATACAGGCATCTAATGATGAAAACACAGTCTGGTTTGGCCCCATAAGTTGGACTACCGACTATCCATTGGATTAATTGAATCTTCTCAATAATTCTTCAAATGAAACTTTAGGTATATACTTCTCATGCAATATAGCCAATGGGATCCAAATTGCAGTATGGATAATTGTTGTAATGAATGCCAAATATACTTCTAATCTAGGCAGATCTTGCATAAAATATGCTACAAAACCCAAAATGACAAAGTGCAAAACATAAATCGTTAATGATAATCTTCCAGCCGGTTCTAACCATGAGTACTTATCACCACCTGCTGGCTCACCCCCTAGTATTTCATTGCCCTGAAGAATTCTAAATATAATAATTACAAATATTCCTGATGTAAAGATAAACATTGAGTTAGAAGGGAAGAAAGTTAGAATAGCTTCACCTTCAGTTAGAGCCCAAGGAATCTGTTCATAAAACGAGTAAAACATACTCGCAATTATTATTACTAAACTTAATTTGATAATTGGGTCTATTTTCTTTAGATTACTATTTTTGTCCTCGATTAGGCTCCCCAGAACTATGAAAGCTAACCATGGCATTGCGGGGTAAGTTCCGTTTAGTAGTAGTCTTTCAATCCATTCTATTGTTCCAACAGAAGAAACTCTCTCAATCCAACTTAAATCACTCCCATTTAGGTCTCCTATAATTATCGGTGAAAACAAGAATATGATTAGTAAAGATATCTTTTTCCTTTGAGAGATTTTTACTAACATAGGTCCGAATATTGACCCTATAGCTAGTAGTGTTAGCACCCCCGGAGTCATCCAAAGGAACCTACCGCCTCTTTCCAGATTAAGAGAAACATTAACCAATAATTGACATAATACCAGAATCATCACACGTGGTAAAATCCAATTAATCCAAGATAGAGTTTCATTTGCAGATTCATTTCTTCTTTTAGCACTCCTGTATATTCCCCATCCAGAAATTGTTACAAACATCGGTGCAGCCATGCCACCAATTGAAGCAGATAAAAATGCAATCGGATGCCCTACAGTGATTCCTTCTGGGGGGATGATCGCTGCAGTATGAACTTGAATCATGCAGAGTATTGCAATACCTCTAATTCGGTCAATATATTTCAATCTCACAACATCACCCTACAATATCGGTAATGGTTAGAATGATTGAACCCTTCTATGAAGGAATTCAAGTAACTCATTCTTCTTCTTGTTCTGATGAGATTTTCATTCCACCATTTACTGCTAGTCCTAATCCTACAAGATAAATTACTAATTGTACAATATTCAGGTAATTAATTGGCGCTGGTGCATCAAAATTAGTGAATCCCATTATACCCATGCTATCTGTAGCACCTCTAACACCTTCTGCATCTTCATCACCTATCTCGCTATGGATAGCAATCTCGAATACAGGATAAGCATCAGTGGCTCCTTCACTTAGATCAGGGCTATCATAACCTAATCCTCTAATGTCCAAAACGAATTGTAGTGTTCCATGACCGTACATTACTGCGTTTGTATTAGGTTCAACTTTCATATCCACATTTCCATTAAAGTACAGCCCCAATACTCCGGGAGTTACTGACACAGGAGAAAGACTTGGTGGAATTAATTTCGATTGAATGTTATGCTGAGTAGCATCTAAGACTATACTATGTTCGACCATTGGTATTCCTTTGAATTCTACTTCGTCTCCAACTTCTGTTGAAGCTACTGCATATCCTCCTAGGTTATACTTGAAAGATTCATCTGAGGTACCAATTGCGCCAATTGAGTTTCCTAATACTGCATAATCAGTGCTTGAACCTACAGCTTCTTCCATTAATCCATAATTCAGGTTATCTCTATGAGGCGCCCTCCATGTCAGGTATTCTGTCATTCCATATACCTGGCCATCTTCACATTCAATATCTTCTCCAAGATATACTCCTCCTGAACTATAATCGAAGTCACAAATCCCATCGCCATCAGAATTTACATATCCTTGCATTAATCTCTGTCCGATCGTATCGCCTCTAGTGCTCATCACATATGCTGAATAATCACCGGTCGTCAAACCTTCAGGATGATCTTCAGAGATTGAACCATAGTATGTCTTGTTGGTTTCTAGACTTGAGAAACAATTCTCTGCTCCGTATTGGAATTCTAATACTGCATCACAGGAACCGAATAGCCATTGATCGACAGTCTGTGTTGTGTACGCTTCAGAACCTGTCTGGAACGTTAGTAATGTTGGTACTACAATGTCAACCATGAAATTTTTGATGTAACTTCTAAATGCCTGAGCTTCCAACTCTGTTATTCCGTAAAGGTTTGCAACATATTCGTCGTCCCAGTCTGATACTTCGCCACCTGTCTCAGCTCCATCGGAACCTTGAGGGAGAGTTTTACCACTAGCCTCTCCGTACATAAATTCAGAACCAAAAGAAGAGGTGCATTCGCCAAGAGCTGGGCTCGGTCCACACATTGCATATGGTCCATCATAGAGAAGTCTTCTTACATCTTCAGGAGGCATATCGATTAGACCTTCAAATGGTCCCATATTAAGTCCTAGAGGGATGTAACCTCCCTGCAATGGCTCCTCTCCACCAAAAGATTCTATCCACCATTCATCAGAATTCATAGTGCCACTTTCTCCGACTAGTATCATAGGGAATGCAGCTGTATTTCCACAAAGCAGTCCACTTCCCAACCAGCAGTCTGCATAATTCGCTAAGCCCAGAAGTTGTGACAGGCCAATCCCATAAGTCCCCATGGCTTCAAAAGCATTAGCAGATGCTCCGAGGAGGAATAATATATTTCCATTCAATGGAAGTCCATTATAATCAGTTGTTTGAATAAGACCTTCTGCTAAACCAGTTTCACCAATACCAAACAAGACATGTTCAAGTGCAACTGGATTTGCAATATCAACCCCACTGATTTCTTGTAATCTTTCTCTGTTGTTATCAACTGTAGTCAAATCTGCACCGCCTCCGTGTCCTAGGAAGGTAGTTCCTGCCATTGCATAAACAGCCCAATCAATATGGGTCTTTTCAGGTTCTTCTACATCGCCGTATCCGTACAACATTGCCCTCATAGGTGTGACTGATTCGTTAGGTTCTCCCATTCCTGCTACTAACATATGCCCATAGTCACATGTTAGAGCTATGCACATACCTGTTGAAGGATCAACTGCATCATTCAATATCATATCTGCGGATGAAGTGAAATCAGGAGTCATTATTCCTGCTCCTGAACTAGCATTCCAAGAAGAATAAGCTAGGCTCATGACGTAACCCGGGGCCGCCGCATCAGCAGTTGCTGAATCCATTCCTGCACTCTGCATTCCTGCAGATGCTTGCCCTATGCTATCTTCAGTATCTTCTGCGGACCAAATACTCGGCGCCAAACTGGAAAGTTCTAGTGTCATCATGTTAGTAGCAAAACCGGCTTTTGCAAATGGTTCTCCATAATCAAATCCTACAGGCCCAATTGCACCAATACTTTGAGCGGTCCACAAAATATTTACATTTCTGAAATCATTTGTACCCGGTACTGAATTATAAATTTCACCTACAGCGCCCATACTTCCATCACGATCTTCCCAAGTACATTCTTCACACCATTCGAATACTTCATATTCAGAGTAAGTCATAGTACCTTCTTCATCATTCCATTCTAGGATTTCTTTGTGTGAGGTGACATTGTATATCCATGGCCCAACTTTGGTATACGCGTTTGAAGGGTCATCACTTGATAATGCATCAATATCAGTTAAGTTATATCCAAAATACACTTTTGGAGATGTAGATGTAGCCCATTCCTCATCAAAATCCGATTCTTCATCATAGGCATCTGTTACTTGTTGTGCCATTCCATCTGAAATAAGACCATCAAATGTAGATGTGATTAATGTTGCATTAACCGCAACTAGCATTATCCCTATCACTAACATTGTTGTTGCACTATTTTTTTTCATTTCGTCTAGCATGCTGTTCACTCTATACCTGTACGAAAGCATTTAGGAAATAAGTGTTACAGTGCAAACCTAGTGTATTTTTTTTCACCTAAGAGATATTTTTCATTATGGGAATAATTATTGCTACAAACCTTCTACGGCAATCATGAATGGAAAGTATGTAGCAAGTATATTCATTTCTTTGTTGTTATTTGTAAATACATTTGTTTTTATTTCTCTACATAACAATGATGATAATCTTCAAGAAGACAATATTGTTTTCTATTCCTATGATTATGATATTTACTATCAGGATGTAGAATTTCTTTCAGGAGAAATATTGCATGCAGAATTATACGAAACAATTCGCAATCATACAGTAGTTAGCTATAATTCTGTTTGGGAACATCTTCGTGAAGTCGATGAAGATCCATTAAACAATGCCAATGTTATTCTTTTCTACATGCAAAGATCACAATCAGAAAATGACACGTGCGGTGATGGCAATGAATGCACCAGTCAGTCCTGGAATAGAGAGCACGTTTGGCCCAAGTCGCATGGTGATTTCGGCACTAGTATGGCTAAGGCTGCAGGAACTGATTTACATTCATTGAGACCGGTAGATAATACCGTTAATTCCGCAAGAAGTAACAAAGATTTTGGAAATGCTACTAATTCACATTGGGAATGTACTGAATGTGATTCTTCGGCCGATTTTTGGGAACCTTCTGATATGACTAAGGGAGATGCAGCAAGAAGTGTATTTTACATGGATGTAAGGTACAATGGATTTGGAAATGAACCAAACCTTTCTTTGGTTAATGGCACTACTCAAACTTCTTCAGATGATGGATTTTTAGGTGATTTGTGTACACTATATTATTGGCACATTTTAGATCCAGTCAGTTCATATGAGGAGAATCGAAATAATGAGATTTTTGGCATACAAGGTAATCGTAACCCATTTATTGACAATGAAGATTTTGTTCAAGCAATATGGGGCGATATTTGTTCCCCTCAAACTCAGGAAGAGGATAGCGATAATGATGGTATTTTAGATTCTAATGATATATGCCCTGATGAAGACTCGACAGGATATGATGTAAATGATGATGGTTGTTTAGATGATACCGACGGTGATGGGGTTACAGATGACTTGGATATATTCCCTTTGAACAGCTCAGAATCAATTGATACCGATTTTGATGGTGTTGGCGATAATTCGGATGCGTTTCCAAACAATCCACTGGAATCGAGAGATAGTGATTCTGACGGAATAGGGGATAATTCCGATATGTTCCCATTTGATGCTTCAGAAATACTTGATTCCGATTTAGATGGCTTCGGAGATAACTCTGATGTATTTCCGAACAATTCTTTGGAGTGGATTGATACCGACTCTGATGGTGTTGGCGACAACTCCGATGTGTTCCCACTAGATTCTTTAGAAACTCTCGATTCCGATTCCGACGGTATTGGTGATAATTCCGATGCATTTCCGAATAATTCCTCGGAGTGGATTGACATAGATTCAGATGGTGTCGGTGATAATTCCGATGCATTTCCGAATAATTCCTCGGAGTGGATTGACACAGATTCAGATGGTGTCGGTGATAATTCAGATGCTTTCCCTCTCGACCCTCTAGAAAACCTCGATTCTGATTCCGATGGTGTCGGCGATAATTCAGATTTATTTCCTGATAATTCATTGGAGTGGATTGATAGCGATTCAGATGGTGTCGGCGACAATTCAGATTTTTTCCCATATTTTCCGTATGAATGGTTAGACAGTGATTCAGATGGTGTCGGCGATAATTCCGATGCATTTCCGAATAATTCCTCGGAGTGGATTGACACAGATTCCGATGGTGTCGGCGACAATTCAGATGCTTTCCCTCTCGACCCTCTAGAAAACCTCGATTCTGATTCCGATGGTGTCGGCGATAATTCAGATAAATTCCCATTTGATTCTAAACGTCATGAGGATAAAAATTCGAATAATGTGGTTCTGTTCTTGATATTTACTTCAATTCTAGTTACATTTGTCATAATGAGGAGTAAATTATAGATTAATTTTCTTATGTGTCAGATAATAAGGTTCATCTCTTAGGCACATTCGAGTCGTTCCAAGGACCCGTAGCTCAGTTGGTTAGAGCGCTCGGCTCATAACCGAGTGGCCATCGGTTCAAATCCGGTCGGGTCCACCATTAATTGCCCCGAATTTTAATTTTTTAGCACATATCCATTTTTCCAAATAACTACCAATTCCTTATTTTTTCACGCTCTAATAGTGAGAACCCTAAAATACAGTTTCACACGGGATTGGTGTTATGACATCTGCCCGCTCAGTAAGACCTGTCCTAATATTACTGGCAGTTTACTTTCTAAGTATGTGGGCTGGTGCAGCAGCAGTACATGCTCAAGGCGTAACTCCGGACGTGTCTTTGACCTGTGAGAACCCTCAACCTATTGAGACATATCCTGGTTCTACAAGGACTTCAATTGTTAATTGTGATCTAGAGAATCCATCTGCTCACCAAATTAAGGTTGACATAGTTATTCAATCTGGGGCTCTTGTATCAGCAGGGCCAGCTTCCCTAACTGTTGGTTCAGGCCTCCAAACGAGCTTCCAAGTGATTTTGAGAGGTGACTTACAAATGGCTGAAGGGCAGCATCAAATATCTATTACTGCCACAGTTTCACAAGCAAATGGAGTCGCTTATCCTGGAACTCCTACGACTTACAAGGTTCTAGCAGTAGTTAAACAATTCAGCAGACTGAGGGTTGCTTCCGAACTTGCATTCATCCAGTTAAGGCCTAAAGTTGACTACATGGTTTCATATGATGTTTATAACGATGGAAATGCATTAGATAGAATGAATATTGAAATTGCTAACTATGACGAACTCAGCGACGAGGGCTTCACACTCAGCCTTCCTCTAGTTAACGTTGAGATAGAATCTAAGTCCCCTCCTGAAAAAGTTAGAGTTCAGATCCGAACACCTAAGAACCAAGGATGGACTGATAAATACTATAATTTGCAATTTAAAGCAACATCCGATTATTCTGTGCGGACTGAAGGTATCCCTAATTCTCAAATCCAATCAGTTACTCTTTACATCCGTGGAGTTTACCTTCCTGGATTTGAGTTAATCGGGACTACAATGATTACTGCATTAGCAGCTGCAGCCATTGCAGGACGATTCAGAGTATACGATAATGAGGAAGATGATGATGATGATGATGGAGAACTAAGAGTTCTTGATTCTCGTTTGTTCTAATTACTCATTTAAACCCTATAAATTGACTATATCTGTCAACGGGTTGATAACCGATTATTTATCGTGGATGACTGAAGGTGAGTACCAGATGAGTGACAGTGGACTTTTACAAAAGGCGGCATCGCAAAAATCAGAAGGCGAAATCAGTGAAGCATTAGTAGATGCTACTGTAATACCAAACAGTAATTCTTCATCAATAAAAGAGACTGCAATTACTCTATCTTATGGTGCAATTGCTCCATTTTTCATTGTAATGTGGTTTGGAATATATCTAGATTTTATCTCACTAAATATTCTTTCTCCAATAATAATGATCGCATCGTTGGGTTTTGTTTGGTGGAAATTGGATATGGGTATACCTTCCTTTGCCGGAGGCAATGGTCTAGATTTGAAAAAATCCTTTGCAATTTTTGGAACTTATATCATTTTACTTGGTCTCCCATTATTATTATCCACATTTTTGGTTGGAGACATTTCAGTCGGTGATGTAGAATTTGATGATTCAGGAGAAGAACTAGAAATTAAAATTAGACAAAATGGAGGAAGTGGAAGTCATGATGCGATTGTAACAATCTATCATGGTTCATCTTCAACTTGGTCTAATGAATATACATTCAGTATCGATAAGAGCGACGGCCTCGGTGATTATGGAACATTTACAATACAGACATCAGATTTTTATTCAGGGAACGCGTTACCTAGTTTGGATTCGGTATATACTATGTCCATAAATATCGATAACGGTGATACTGTTGTAGAAGATATCGCTTTAGATTCTTTAGTTCTGTCAAGAGACATTACTTCATTATATTCTGTAGCAACACCTTCTATGTCGACAAATTCCGATGATTGCGGTTCAATGGATAGGTGTGTATCTGGAATTTCATTATCTGCATATGTGGGAATAAGCTCTTCAAGTTCTATTCCAGGTGCTCTACCATATGCCGATTACTCATTCACCGCTACTCTATCTCTTGATGGTGATTCTGATGCAATCGAATATCCTGAAGTAACAGTTAATGGCGGTTTTTCATCTGGAAGTGGACCATATGGTGAGGCAACTTGGGACGGCATGGGTGGCCAATATGGTAGCGGTTACATGAGCAATATTGGCTTATTTGGCTCTGAGATAGCATTAATGGGCTCTGAAAGTAATGTTGAAGTTGGTGAAGGAAATATAGTAATCCCTAAGTCCGACTGGTCAGAGAGTGATTATGGCTGTTATCATTTAGATATTAGTCTGAGTTATAGTTATGCAAATAATGCTGGCGATTTATCCCATACATCGTATTACTTATTCGATGAATCTGAAAGTAGCGAAGAATCGTGGACTAAAGTAAATAATTGTTGATTAGATTATTCTTCAACATTAAATCTTTGATACACTTCATTTGTAGTTTGAGTAACTCGGATAAATGTTGTACATTTTGGTAAATCTTTGATTCTCCGTGCGCCAACATAAGAACATGCTGAACGAACACCTCCTAGAATTGCCTGGATTGTGATCGCCAAAGGCCCCCTATAAGGAACTCTTACTTCTTTCCCTTCCGGTGCTCTATGTTTAGCCACTTCACCATAATGTGTTTCCATTGCTTTTGATGATGACATACCATAGAATGATTTGTA
>Ga0115011_10001846_pt1 | contig 14978 bp, 14 predicted proteins | sample TroAtlMetagenome_2_FD_88705 | JGI IMG/M metagenome (GOLD analysis project Ga0115011, IMG submission 88705) | Marine eukaryotic phytoplankton communities from Atlantic Ocean - Tropical Atlantic ANT8 Metagenome | ecosystem: Environmental > Aquatic > Marine > Oceanic | place: Tropical Atlantic...
AATATTTCAATCCCGCTACTGTCTGAAGAATAACATTCCCGCAGGTAACGTATCTTTTGTTTTACATCACTCACTATTCATCTTTTCCAATTAGAGAATTTTATACCAAACTAGGGCAAAAAAAAAGCCGCCCTTCCGGGCGGCTTAATGAGAACACACCAACTAATTATTTGCGACGGCGAACAAAGAATGCTGCCAATCCCAAAACAGCCAACGCAATGGTGCCCGGCTCGGGAATCACCGTGAGGCTGAAAGCTTCCAAACCAACCAAGTCCTTCGGCAAACCTGGAGGGCTCGCGGTCGAATCGCCAGGTGTCAGGCCTATAACATTTGACATTCCTGACTCCGTTGCTGCTGCATATGAGTCAGCACCCTTCCATGCTGCAACCTGAAAGAAGCCAGCACCGTTGAATCCAGCATCAACAACACCGCCCTTGAAGTAGCCAGCCTTTGTGCCAGTGTAAAAAGCAACCGGGCTGCCAACAGCTGCCAAGCTATCAGCAGTCTTTCCTGCATACAACTGGGCCCAACCACCTTCGACTTTAGCCCCAGCTGCATCAGTGATGATCTGCTTGCTGGGTTTCATGTTGGTGAAGTTGATTGTACCCTGCGCGAAAGCAGAAGTAGCGATCAGTGTGCTTGCAAATAATAGTACTATTTTTTTCATTTTTTCTTTTGGTTTGTTAGATATACCAGAAATTATTAAATGGATTATTCAGAAGTGCTGAATGAACGAGTCCAGTTCGTGGCGCTTTCGCGCAGAACCCAGAAACCCTCTGCAACACCGACAACTGGGCCAGCTGCGTCATCTGTATCCCACTCTTCGAAGTCCGAATCATAGGAACTGATGCTGTAACCGGCAGCGCCGAACTGATAAACCGTCACGGCCTCATCAGTTGGGAAGCCAAGATCAGAATCCAGTTTGCCTTCCTGCGGAACTTGTGAACTGCGAATGGAGAAGCCCTTAGGCAAGCCATTGCTGAGATCACCCTGAGGAACTTCACCCACGAAGGTAATGTTCACTGCTGCGTCACCGCTGTTCAGAACGAAGAATCCTTCTCCCGGAGCAACCACGGCATCGCCATCATCCCACTCTTCAAAATCAGCATCGTAAGAGTTGATTGAGAAACCGGCATCGCTGAAACGATAAACGGTTAATGAGCCAGGATTGGCACCGAAAACGTCAGAAACCTTGTTTCCGCCGTTGTTAAGGGGATTGGCAACGATCGAGAATCCCGCCGGGATGCTCTTGTTGACGTATCCCACCGCATTGACAGAGTAAACCTGAGCCGAAGCTCCAGCGATTCCCAATGCGCCGACAAATGCTGTTAGTATTAGTGTTTTAGTTCTCATAACTTGGAATAGTTTCCGTATGCGCCGCGAACTTGCCTGAGATGTTGCGGAGCGTCAACCCCTTTTTTGCAACTTTTTTCATTTCTTTTTGAACGCACCCAGTAAGTTACTGTCGCAATGCACTTATTTTGCCCAAAAAAAGCCGAATGACAACCTAAATCATTGCCTCTTAGGCTCTTTTTTTATTAATTTTTTCGATTTCCACAGCCAAATCAATGTCTTTTTCTGTCACTTTACCCCCGACGTCATGGGTGTTGAGGCGAATCGTGACGGAGCTGTAAACGTTTGTGAGTTCTGGATGGTGATTAGTCCTCTCGCAGGCAAAGGCCATTTCAGTGATAAAGCCGATAGCTTCGGTAAAACTGCCAAACCGGTAGGTTTTGCTGATGGTGTCATCTGCAAATCCCCAACCGGGCAGGCTGGATATCGCTTTCTGGATTTGGTTATCGGTTAGTGGTTCGTTCATGCTTCTAAATTACTGGCGGAGTGTCTGCATATTTAAGGTTTATTTCAATTACCGACTATAGTTCGGGCAGGCCAAGCGCATTGACTTTCACTTGGCCAAGCGACAAAGGTCTCCGGTGTTTCGCTTGGCTAAGGGCTTAGCCGGCATGACCCAAAATATTTCCCAGCAATGATAAATCGAATTCTCAACGGCGGTACGCTTGGCCTGTTGGCCGGCGTCTTGGCTGGTTGCGGCCCCGTCAACAAGCCGATCGATCAAGACACGCCTAACAAAGTTTTGAACATTACGGTTGGCACCGAACCGGAGGACATCGATCCGCATGTGGTCACTGGTGTGCCAGAGCATCACATCATCGTTGCATTGACGGAGGGATTGGTAGCGGAAGACCCGGTTGATCTTCATCCGGTGCCGGGCACGGCGGAGAGGTGGGAAGTTTCCGATGACGGCACAGTGTACACCTTTCACCTGCGAGACAACGCCAAGTGGACCAACGGTGACCCGGTCACGGCGGATGACTTTGTGCAGTCGTTCAAGCGCATACTCACGCCGGCGCTGGCATCCAAGTATTCCTACATGTTGTTCGTCATGAAAGGTGCTGAGGATTACAGTTTGGGCAAACTCAAAGACTTCTCGCAGGTAGGCGTCAGGGCGATCGACGAACGGACGCTGGAGATCGCACTCAACTCCCCCACCCCTTACTTTCTTTCACTGCTAAATCATTACACCTGGTTTCCGGTACACATCGCGACGGTCGAGAAACACGGCGGCCTGCTCAAGCGCGGTAGCGGCTGGACCAAGCCAGGGAACTTTGTCAGCAATGGCGCCTTCAAGCTGAAATCATGGAAACTTGGCCGCAAGATTGTCGTAGAGAAGAACCCCGATTACTGGGACTCTGCGACGACCAAGCTGGACGAGATCCACTTTTATCCCATCGAGCTCGAGACCACGCAGGAAAACGCCTTTCGCGGCGGGCAACTGCACAACATCTACAGCCTGCATATCGACAAGATCGCTACTTACAAGAAGGAGTACCCCGACGAGCTGCGAATCAAGCCGCACTTGGCGTCGTACTTTTACCGGTTCAACACCACAAGGAAGCCGTGTGATGACGTGCGCGTTCGCAAGGCTTTGGCGATGGCCCTTGATCGCGGCAGCATCACCAAGAATGTAACCAAGGGGGAACAGATGCCAGCGCTGTTTTTCACCCCGCCGGGTGTCGCCGGCTACACGGCGCGGGCGAGAATCGAGGAAAATATCGACAAAGCAAGACAACTACTCGCCGAGGCCGGCTACCCGGACGGCAAAGGCTTTCCTTCACTCGAACTCCTTTACAACACGACAGAGGGGCATCGGATTATCGCCGAGGCCATTCAGCAGATGTGGAAGAAAAACCTGAACATCAACATCACACTGCAAAACCAGGAATGGAAGGTATACCTCGATCGACAGCGGGAGATGGACTACCAGATCAGCCGAGCCGGCTGGACCGGCGACTACCCCGACCCGAACACCTTCCTCGACATGTGGACCTCGTGGAGTCAGCAGAATCAAACCGGCTGGGCCCGGGACGACTATGACGGACTCATTCGGAAAGCGGCCACTACACAGGATGTTGAAGCTCGACTGGAATTATTCCAACAAGCGGAAGAAATCCTGATGGACGAGCTGCCGATCCTGCCGATCTACATTTACACCCGCGTTTACGCGCTGAATCCCGCCGTCAAAAACTGGCACGCAAACGTGCTCGACCACCATCCGTGGAAACATCTTGATCTCGAAGTGAAAGCCGACGAGTAACGCCGATCCCCTCCTGCTTGTCCAAGCGCTGACCCGATGCTCAAGTTCATCCTCCGACGAATACTGGAAACCATACCTGTATTGCTCTGTGTGGCGGCGATGACGTTTTTCATGTGCCGGTTGGCACCGGGCGGGCCGTTCGACGAGGACAAACAGGTGACTGCCGAGGTTCGCGAACTGCTCAACAAGCAGTTCAACCTCGACCAACCACTGCACAAGCAATTTATCCAATATATCACACACCTGCCCACCCTGCAGTCGTTCAAGTACCCAAACCGTACCGTCGGGGAGATCATCAGCCAAAAATTCCCCGTGTCGGCAAAGCTCGGCTTTTTCGCGATGTGTATTGCGCTTAGCTTGGGTATTTTATTCGGAGTCATCGCCTCGCTGCGCCCCAACACTTACATCGACTACATCCCCTCGTCGCTGGCGATGATCGGTATTTGCCTGCCGACATTCGTAATGGGGCCGCTGCTTATGCTCGTTTTCTCACTGAAACTCGGGTGGTTCCCGGCCACCGGCTGGGGCGGGTTCAGTGGCGATCAGTTTTTTGCCAACGACATGGTCCTGCCGTCGGTAACGCTAGGATTCTTTTACGCGGCGTACATTTCGCGGCTCACGCGCGGCGGCATGCTTGATATTCTCACGCAGGATTACATCCGCACGGCCAAGGCCAAGGGCGCCTCCGGCCTTCGGGTCATCCTAAAACACTCGCTTCGCGGCGGACTGTTGCCGGTGATCAGTTTCATGGGACCAGCTGTTGCGGGTCTGATCGCCGGATCATTCGTAATCGAAACCATTTTTGCCATCCCCGGCCTTGGCCAGGACTTCGTCAAGAGCGCATTCAACCGCGACTACACGCTCGTGCTCGGCGTGGTGATGTTTTACGCGACGCTGATCATACTTCTCAACCTAATCGTCGACATCCTGCAAGTCACCCTCAACCCGAAACTCAAGTTTGACTAGCCGATGAGCGACATCCCCACCACCAAGCCAAGCGCAATTGACACCGTCGAGAAAGGCGAGTCGCTGTGGGTTGGAGCGTGGTATCGACTGCGCAAAAACAAGATGGCGCTCGCCGGCGGGGTATTCATCCTGCTGCTCGCCGGCCTGTCTTTCATCGGGCCGTTTTTTCTCGAGAGCGATTATTACACGAACACAGTGCTCGAGGATAAACTGACAGCTCCCGGTACAGAGTACACGCTTGGCACCGACCACCTTGGACGCGACCAGCTTGGCCGCATTATCAAGGGCGGCCAAATCTCGCTGTTGGTCGGCCTTGTTGCCACCTTTGTCTCCCTCACCATCGGTATCGGCTACGGCACCATCTCCGGTTATTTCGGAGGCAAGATCGACAGCGTGATGATGCGCCTCGTGGACATCCTCTACTCGCTGCCGTTCGTCATATTCGTGATTCTGCTCATGGTGTTCGCGAAAGACCTCGGTGACTCAATCGACGAGTGGTTCCGGGCGCGCGGCTCCGAATTCTCCATCTCCGGCCAGTGGAACATGCTGCTGCTCTTTGTCGCCATTGGCGCGGTCGAGTGGCTCACGATGGCCCGCATCGTCCGCGGCCAGGTGATGAGTTTGCGGCGGCAAGAATTCATCGAAGCGTGCATCTCGCTTGGCCTCCCGACGCGTCGTATCATCTTCCGCCATATGGTGCCCAACGTCCTTGGCCCGGTGATTGTTTACACGACGCTGACCATCCCGGCGGTGATGCTGCTCGAGGCGTTTCTCAGTTTCCTCGGGCTGGGCGTTCAGCCGCCGACCCCGTCGTGGGGCCTGCTCATCAAAGACGGAGCCGACCGGATGCGTGAAGCGTGGTGGATGCTCGTTTTCCCCGGCGCCCTGTTTGCAATAACACTCTTTTCGTTCAACTTCGTCGGCGACGGCCTCCGCGACGCCCTAGATCCCAAGACCTCAAAAGATTGAACCACTGAAAATGCCACTGCTCGACGTCAACGATCTCACGACCTACTTCCACACTCGCAACGGCGTGGTTAGGGCAGTGGACGGCGTCTCGTTCCAGCTCGAGAAGGGCGAGACGCTGGGCATCGTCGGCGAGTCCGGATCAGGCAAATCCGTCACCTGCATGTCGATGCTGGGCCTCATCCCGCAGCCCCCGGGCCGCATCGAAAAAGGCACCGCCAACTTCGACGGCACCGACCTGCTTCACTGTTCGCAGAAGGAACTGCAAACGATCCGAGGCCGACGCATTGCAATGATTTTTCAGGATCCGATGACGTCGTTGAACCCGTATTTGCGCATTGAGGACCAACTCATCGAGCCTCTGCTCATCCACGGCCTGGCTGACAAGGTGTCCGCCAAAAAACAGGCGCTCGCGATGCTCGACGCCGTCGGCATTCAGGACGCCGCCAGCCGAATACGTGGCTATCCGCACGAATTCTCCGGAGGAATGCGCCAGCGCGTGATGATCGCCATGGCACTGATCACCAAACCGGATGTCCTGATTGCTGACGAGCCGACTACCGCGCTCGACGTCACCGTGCAGGCGCAGATTTTGGAACTGATCAAAAAGGAACAGCAGGAGCTCGGCACCGCGGTGATTTTGATTACTCACGACTTGGGTGTTGTCTCCGGTTTCTGTGACCGCATCAACGTCATGTACGGCGGCAAGATAGTCGAGTCCGGTCCAACCAAGGAAATCTTTTACAACCCGCAACACCCGTATAATCGCGCCCTGCAAAACTCCATTCCCGCGCTACAGGCCAAAGGCAAGGAGCTCTACACCATTCCGGGCATGCCTCCGGACATGTCAAAGCAAAGCGCCGGATGCTCGTTCGCACCCCGGTGCGAACACACCACCGACCTCTGCACCAGCAAGCCACCCGAACTGCAGGACATTGGGCAGGAGCATACCACCGCTTGCCTGCGTGTGCAGGGCGAAAACCTCAAGCCGTAACCGATGAGCGACGCCTACCTCCAGATTAACAACTTGAAGACCCACTTCCCGGTGGAGAAAGGGATTCTATTCCGCAAGGTCACCGGCACGGTCAAGGCGGTCGACGGCGTATCGCTGAGCTTGGCCAAGGGCGAGGTGCTTGGCCTCGTCGGCGAGTCCGGCTGCGGTAAGTCCACCCTTGGCCGCACCGTCCTGCAACTCATCAAGCCCACCGAAGGCACCGTCACTCTCGGCAGCCAAACCCTCACCGATTTGGATGGCAAAAAACTCCGTTCAGCGCGCGCCGATTTCCAAATGATTTTCCAGGACCCGTACGCCTCGCTCAACCCTCGCATGACGGTGTACTCGATGCTCGCCGAGGCAATTCAGGCGCATCGCAAAGTGCCCAAGGCCGACTTAGCCAGGGCGGTAGGCTCGTTGATGGAAAAAGTAGGCCTAGCAGCTCGGTTCATGCGCAAATATCCGCACGAGTTTTCCGGTGGCCAACGCCAGCGCATCGCCATCGCCCGCGCCCTAGCCGTCGAGCCCGAACTCATCATCGCCGATGAACCGGTCTCCGCGCTGGACGTCTCCATCCAGGCACAGATTCTCAATCTGCTGAGCGACCTCACCCGCGAGATGGAACTCACAATGATTTTCATCTCGCACGACCTGTCGGTGGTGAAACATATCTCTGACCGCATCGCGGTGATGTACCTCGGCCGTATCGTCGAGATCGGCCCGGCGAAGGAAGTATTCGAACATCCGCAGCATCCTTACACCAAGGCACTCTGCAGCGCGGTGCCGATGCCAGATCCCGACAGTGAGCGCACCCGCAAACGCATCCTGCTGCCCGGCGACCCCCCGTCGCCACTTTCCCCACCCAGCGGCTGCACGTTTCACCCCCGCTGCTCCCACGCCGAGGAACGCTGCCAAGCCGCTTGGCCGAGTTTCGAGTCGCTGAAAAACGACACTCACGAGGCCGCCTGCGTCCGCCTGGCCGAATTGAACCAGTAACTCAGCCTGTTTCAAGAGAGTCCAAGCCTTGGCCCTGCAAGGGAGAAGACAAAGGGCGAACCATGAAACGGCTTTCATTCAATTCTTTGAGGCACATTTTCTAGCTCCATGCTCGCGAAAAAGGGGATTTGCAAGTGAGGTCAGGCAGAAGCTAATGGTACAAAGTTCCGACGCTAGGAACCAGAAACACACTCACCCTGAACTGGAGAAGCATCCTGAAATTATAAGTGCGATTTCCGATTTGAAGAATCACTTCCTTTCGGTTTTCAATTCTTACCCCGTCTCGCTCCAGTATTTGCGAAGGATTGAATTTGACCTTGTGACACCGGTACATTTTTGAAACTCGTCGATAGTAATGATTTCAACTAATTTCAACCCGTATTCTTTGAATAATGCGAGTAATACTAATTTTTTCAGTTGTTATCGGCTTCATTTCAACCTCATCGAGAAGCCAGGCAGAGGTCGCTTGGCCAGGATGGATGGGGCCCAAGCGTAATGGCTGGGTCTCCTATTTTAAGCCACCAAAAAAATGGCCCAAGCAACTTAAGCAGAATTGGAAAGTAAACGTCGGTGACGGCTATGGCTCTCCAGTTGTCGATGGCGGGCTCGTTTATCTTCACACCCGCCAAAAGGATGACGAAGCTATTTGGTGTCTCAACCTGGAAACCGGCAAAACAAAGTGGCGCAATCACTACTCGGTTCCTTTCAAGATAGGTGGCGGTGGCCAATCTCACGGCAAGGGGCCGAAATCAAATCCCACTCTCGCGAATGGTCGTTTTTTCACCATGGGGATAACCGGTATTCTTTCCGCTTGGGACGCCAAGTCCGGGACTCGACTTTGGACAGTCGATCATCGCTCTAAGTTTGGTAAACGCCCTCATCCATATTGGGGAATGGCCACCTCTCCACTCGTAATTAATGATCGGCTCTATGTGCACTTCGGTGATGACGAGAAGGGATTCCTCGCAGCGCTCGATGAAGAAACAGGAATAGAAATATGGCGGCATGGTAAAGACGGAACCGCCTATGCTTCGCCACTATTCGCTGAGTTTGGAGGCGTACGACAAATCGTCGAATGGAACCACGAAGACCTGCTTGGAATCGAAATCCAGTCCGGCCAACTCCTCTGGCAGTACCACCTGCCTCACCGGGGATCGAATCAAAACATGCCGACTCCCACGATCCACAACGGGCACGTTTTGGTGGGCGGCGAAAATCGTGGCACGCGAAGCATTCATCCACATATTAAAGAGGGCAAATGGGTCGTCACTGAGAAATGGAAACAAAAACGCGCTCCTCTTGACATGAGCACAGCTGTCATCAACAACGGGCAGCTTTACGGTATGACACATCAAGGCTTGGGCCGGCTTTTCTGTATCGACACTGAGTCAGGCAACATCATCTGGCAGGGCCCTGGTCGCGTAGGTCAAAACGTGGCGTTTCTCTCTATCCCCGGGCATCTAGTTGCCCTGCTCGATAATGGCCAGTTGCAAATCATCGAAGCGAAGGGGGCCGAGTCGAGAAAGGTCGTGGAATACAAAGTGGCTGATCGTTCAACTTGGGCTGCGCCAGTCCTTCTTAAAGACGGAATCCTGATCAAGGATCGTCAGGAATTGATCCGCTGGTCTTTTACAAAAACAAAATAAACCGCGAACCAGCGCTTGACCAAGCAGCTTGCTCAGAATCGCTAATTGATAATCGATATGTAAATGCGATTGCTATCCCGCTCCGCGAAAAATTTTTTGACAAGTAAGGGTTTCAGAGGACGGCGAAAAAACTAGTTTTTTGAAGAAGGCTTCAGATCGACCGACCAGTTTTTATTTCGGCGTAAGCCGTAGTAGGGATAAAAGTCCCAAGGCGCATCCAGACCAAGCGCGCGAGGATCCTTGGTTTTAATTAAATAGTTCTGCAGTTCCGATCGCAGCTTCTTCTGCATATCTGCAAACTCGGGATTTCCCGCCAAATTGACAAGTTGACCGGGATCGCTTTTGATCAAATAGAGTTCCTCGGCCGGCCGCTTGGCAAAAGCCAAATCATAAAAGCGATTGAAGCCTGGCCTGTCTTTGTTCTCCATGATCAATGTCTTGGTCGGCGAGGAGTCGACTTCGCCAAACGGGATGTAGCGGGCGCAGAACTCCCGGTCCGGATTACCCGCAGGCCAGCGGGTGGGCTCATAGTTTTTAATGTACAAAAAATCTTTCGTCCTAATCGCCCGACACGGAAATCCCTTACCACCTTTGCGACAACCATCGTGGCGCTCCATTGCAATATAAGCACTTGCGCGAGCTACCTTCGGTTTATTGGCAAACACATCCATCAAGCTGACAGCAGTCATCATTTGTGGAGGCCGCAACCCAGCCGCCTCCAGAAACGTCGAGGCGAGATCGCTGAGATTCACGAACGATTTCACAGCACGGCCCGGGTTCCGAATACCATTTGGCCAACGAATCGCCAACGGCACACGGGTACCGTCGTCGTACAGACTAGCCTTGGCTCGCGGAAACGGCATGCCGTGATCGCTGGTGACCACCACGATGGTGTTTTCAAGCTGGCCGGCTGTTTCCAGGGTTTTGATCGCTCGGGCGACCATGCGATCGAAATGCTCAATCTCCACATAGTAATCGAGTATGTCACTTCTCACAATCGGATGATCCGGAAAGATCGGCGGCACTACGACCTTGGCCGGATCTTTTCCTGTTCGTCGCCCCGCACCGTTCTCGAAACCTCTGTGCGGTTCGTGCGTCCCGAGCCAAAAACAGAATGGCTGATCTTTAGACACTTGAGCTAAAAATTCGTCGAAGTTTCCTGCATAGTCTTTTTTTGTCATGCCCTTGAAGGGAGGCTTCAATTCCTTGCCTTCGAACCGAGGACCAGCCGGATTTGTCGTTCGGCCACCCGCCTCAAGTCGACCCGGGCTCCAGCCTTTACCGGTGAAACCTATTGCATAACCAACATCCTCAAGCAGCTCGGTATAGGTAGCGAACTTAGCCGGCAAAGTACTGTGAATATTACCAGCCTCTTCCAATCGCCAAATCGGTTGCCCCGTAAGAATGGCACTTCGCGAAGGGCCACAAGTCGGGGCATCACAAAACGCATGAATAAATCGCAACCCTTCACGTGCGACACGATCAAATCCCGGCGTCTTCACCACCTGATCCCCGTTGGCTCCCGCATGAGCATAAGACTGATCGTCGGAGATGCAGAAAAGAATATTAGGTCGAGACTCTGCCGCTTCAAAACTTGCAACAAATATTGCAAATATAAAGGTTACAGGGAGGAATGCCTTTGAGTTGTTCATTTGTTCTTTGCGGCTAAGCGGGCTCTACCGAATCAAACCACCAGTGGCAATTCTAATAGTACGAGGTCGATTCTCCTCTCGCTCGGTAATCACCAGCGACCCCCCATCGATAACCACCTTGCTGACACCCGAAAAGTCATCCGGTATCTTCGCTAAGAAACAGGCATAGCTCTTGGTGGTATTCTTGCCCGCATCGAGATGTTCGAACAATTGTTGACCGAAAATTTCCCTTTTCTTTACCAACACCGAAAATGGCTGATGCAGTCCAGTAGAACCAAACTCCAACCCGCGCGCATGCGGTTTGCCATCCTTTAACTTCCACCAATGATTGAACCACGGATAGTCGCTCCGCTTCCAGACGTAACCGAATAGCAATCCCCTTTTTCCGTTGCTGGCGATCACCCAGCCTAGGTCTTCGTCGATCACGAACGAAGTGACGCTTGGTTCTTCACTATCGGTCATTTGACGCATTAAAACCCGTTTGCCGCCCTTTGTAATCGCGGTTGGCCAAAGAAATTCAGGCTGCTCCGGATTCGGCATCAAGCCACCCTGCGCAAACCCGCGGCGGCCGTTAGTATCGACTACACAATTCTCTTCGAGGAACGGCGGGCCAATAGTCGGATGCTGAACAATATTGAAAATTCGACCCAGCTTGTTGTTATTTGTGATCGTCTCGCTGACAACAAAAAACGGCGAGGACGCAACCAAAGTCACGGAGCGATCAACTGCTAACCCTGCCAGCGGCAAATCCGCCTCCATACGGGCATGAATGCCATTAGCTGTTATCTCGGTATCCTTCAGCACACTCCAAACAACTTTTGCGGATTCACCGTGATAGGGCATGCCGTTTTTCCCTTCGGCATCAGACGGAGGGCCCCAACGGTCGCAGCATAGAAAGTGGCCCATCGAGCCGGGCTGATCGCCCGGGTTGCGACTGCCCCAGTTGAGAGGGTTAAGTTCAGAGTCATTAAAGCGAAACTCAGGAATCGAACCGCCGGCAATATCCAATACCAGGCGCGCCTTGTCATTCTCCAGCACGAGCGAACGTCGGCCCTGAACTCGTTCCTCTGCCATCACTTGGCTAAACGGCCAAAGAAACGCAGCCATTGTAATCCATCTGTAAATTGTCATGCAAACTGCTGTTAGTCTCTCCGTCCGCTTGACTAAGTCAATCATTCTAGCCTGAGTCAGGTTCAATGGCTAACGGGGGATACTGTTTTAGGAGGAGTAGGCTAGTTAATTTTTATCTACTTCGGCTGAAGTTTCCTGGCCCTCAAAGGCATCGAGTCAAGCGCGCCCTTGAGAAGTGTTCGTGCTGCATCAGCTTCTTTGTCTTCACCGAAATCGATCGGCGTTTCTTCATGGCGATCACTTGTTGCGTAAAGCGTCCCATCCCGATACAGCTTAAAATGTTGATTTTGTGCCCAGACAATTTCCAATCTATTGATGCCCTGGCCATGGTTCTTGGCAGCTTGAACGAACTTTGGATAATAATACTGAAAAATCCACTTCCTGGGATTGCCCGTTTGGCCGAGACACTGTGGCCAGAAACTGCGTCCATCAAGTTCGACATTGGGTAATGTGGCCCCCGTGATCCCAGCAATCGTCGGCATCATGTCCGAAAAATCAACCAAGTCATTACTCACAACACCAGTAGGGACAGTGCCCGGGCAGCTTATGATCAATGGTGAATGGGTCCCGCCCTCAGTAGCGAAAGCTTTTTCTCCGGTGCGTTTCTCCTTTCCGAAAGGATAAGTAAGGCTTCGGTGAGTGCCATTGTCGGTTGTGAAAATGACAACCGTGTTTTCCCGAAGACCATGGCTTTCAAGTGCGTCAATGATTTTGCCAACAAGCTTGTCAGCGTAAAGGGTCATACCTCTAAAATTCTCCAGCGCCTCACCTTTGGCTTGTGCAGTTTTGCCATTAGTCCCGACATTGTCAGGTGACTTGGGGAAGGGGGAGTGAACGAGCACCATGGGGTAGTAGGCAAAGAAAGGTTTATTCTTGTTCCTCCTTATAAAATCGATGAGGAAGTTGGTGAATATGTCGGGGCCGTAGTCATCTTTGCCTGTCTGCAGCAATTTTCCGTCCTGCATATTGCTCGGATTCCAATAACGCGAACGCTCGGTCCCGGGGTAATTCCATAGACAATAGGTATCAAAGCCGCATGCAGGGGCAAGGGTGCCACGATTGCCTCCGTGAAGCTGCCACTTGCCAGCAATGGCCGTAGCGTAGCCTGCTTGCTTCATCATCGTTCCGAAGGTGATCTCGTCCCTGTCTAGGGTTCCGAATTGAACGTAATTCCGGATGCCGTCGCGGCCGGTCATGATCTTCACCCGGCTGGGTGTACAAACCGGCTCAGAATAGCAGTGGTTGAACCTGGCTCCAGTACGCGCCAGTGCATCCAATCGGGGAGTTTCAAAGAAAGTACTGCCGTAGCATCCATAGTTATCAACGGCCGAATCGTCTGCCATTATCAGGATAACGTTGTAATGCTTCTTTGTTTTTGCAGTGCCCTCGGCAATAGACACCAGGAAACACGCAATTATCAAAAGGAATAACCGGGCCGTGAATTGTTTTGTGCTAAGAACAGACATTGCGAAGAACAATCATCCTTCCACTTGAAAGCCTGCATTATTGCAACGTCTTAATCCGAATCTTTCTAAAGGCAATTGCCCCGTGATCGCCCTGCAACATGACCGGCCCTGGTTGGTCCACATTCTCATCCAAATGACCACCGGTACTCCGATCCACCTTTAAGCCGTCATGTATTTTGACCCCGTTGAGCATTACGGTGACAAGATCGCCACGGATTGTGGCCTCGGCGGTCTGCCATTGACCTGGTTTACGGGAAACAAATTTTGATGGTGCAGAAAAACTGTAAATACCACCATTGCCACCCGATTTCAGTTTGCCATTCTTGTAGTCATCTAAGATTTGAATCTCATGTCGCCCTCTAAGGTAGAAGCCACTGTTGCTGCCCGCAGGAATCATGTATTCGTACCGCACAATAAAGTCGCGGAACTTCGAATTGGAAACAATGTCGGTGCCATGTTTACCGCTGGGGATTTCATTTACCAGCATGCCATTTTGCGCGCTCCAGCTCTTGAGACCATTAGGATTCCGAAGTTTCCAGCCGTCAAGGTTCACCCCGTTAAAGAGAGGTTTGAAACCGTCCTTTTCCTCCTCCTGACTGACACGATAACGTGTGTCCTGAGGTTTGGAATCCCCCTTAACCAAACCTAGTGCCCAACGAATTCCACCAAGAACGTGAGCTTGGTATTTCTCATTCTCCCAAACATCATTTCGATGGCCAAGTGATGTATAGAAAATACTGCCACTCCCCACTTTTTTGTTCCAGGAAATAGGGTAATCCCCGGGCATCTTGCTATTTGGATGCTTATCCAGAGTCAACAACCCGTGAACACGGTTTCGGTGAAAACTTTTTAGTAGATAAATCTCATCGTAAACCGTAAAGCTTTCACCAAAATGCCGAACGGCAGGATGGCTCAAATCCTGATTAAGACACTCAACTGTTGCCTGGGCTCCGTGCGTTTGAAACTCCCCTCCAAGCATATCCACAAAGGCAGGAAACCCATGAAATGTATCACTGCAACTATGCATCCCGATAAATGCCTTCCCAGACTTAATCCACTGGACAAAGCCCTCCCTGTCGGGAAGAGGCAGATCCCCCGTGGTGTTGGCAAAAATCACTCCATCAATTGTCTTTAACGATTCAAGGGTCATCTTGGTTTTCATGTCCTCGTCGTTACGTACATAATCGACCTCAAAATCGCCACTGCTTTTCGCCAACTGCCCCAAAACCTTCTCAGCCGTTGGAATGGACCCGTGACGAAAACCCTTGGTCACCGTTACCACCAACAGTTTCTTTGGGGCCGCAACGATCCCAGTTGTCATACTTAGTATTGCCGCAACGCCCAGCAGTCGGAACATAATTTTATTTATCATTTTTTTCATTTTTAGACCTTAAATGGGTAAGAAAACAATGCCCCTGAATCCCTGAACTTCCAAGGAAAACATGATGCTGGAGAGTTAGCGCCTTCAATATTTTGCCTATTCAGGCTCGTAATCTCCCATAATCAACCAGCTCTTCTCTCTACTAATTTTGTGGAAACCAATAT
>Ga0115011_10001847_pt1 | contig 14970 bp, 6 predicted proteins | sample TroAtlMetagenome_2_FD_88705 | JGI IMG/M metagenome (GOLD analysis project Ga0115011, IMG submission 88705) | Marine eukaryotic phytoplankton communities from Atlantic Ocean - Tropical Atlantic ANT8 Metagenome | ecosystem: Environmental > Aquatic > Marine > Oceanic | place: Tropical Atlantic...
GAAGGTCAACAAGGTCAAGGTCAACAAGGTCAAGATCAAGGTCAAGGTCAACAATCAGGTCAAGAAGGTCAACAAGGTCAAGGTCAACAAGGCCAAGGTGAACAAGGAGAGCAAGGTCAACAAGGAGAGCAACAAGATAATGGTCAAGGCCAACAACAAGAAGGCGGAGAACAAGGAGCTCAACAAGGTCAACAAGAAGGTCAAAACCAAAACGGTGAAAACCAAAATGGTCAAGAAGGTCAACAAGAAGGTCAAACACAAAATGGTCAACAACAACAACAAGGAGAACAATCTGATCAACAACAAGGCCAACAAGTAGACAACCAAGCAGATAACGACAATGATGGAGACGGAATCCCTGACGAATTAGATAATGACGATGATAATGACGGAATCCCAGATCAAAGTGACGCTAATCCAAACGATCATGATAATGATGGCATTGATGATAATGAAGATAATGATGATGATGGCGATGGAGTGGATGATGAACTAGAAACACAAGATGGGGATTCAAATACAGATATTTACGATCATGATAACGATGGAATCAATGACGCAGTAGATTTAGATATTGATAACGATGGAATCGATGATCACCAAGATGTAGGTCCAAATGGAGAAGACTACAGCAGAGATCACGACAATGATGGTTTAAACGATGGAGTAGATCCAGACGATGATAATGACAACATACTAGATGTTGATGAAATCGGAGGAGCTTTCAGTAATTATCGATATGATCATGATAATGATGCGATTTGGGACAAATCGGATAATGATGACGACAATGATGGTTTAGATGATTGGTGGGAAGTTAATGACGGAAACCCATTAACAGGACAATTTGACGCTGATAATGATGGACTTGATGATCATCTTGATGATGATGATGATGGTGACGGAATAGAAGATATTCTTGAAGCATAATTATTGTAAAATTATCAATAGAATTACGGGTGCCTCTGGGAGTTCGCTCCCAGAGGGCCGCAATATATTTTTTAAAGTAAATTTTTTTATTGATATTAATTCAAATTTATGATACTAAGTAAGATATTTTTTCCATCGCGTTCAAATACAAAACAGTGATGGAACGGGTTTGGGGATTCTATTATGAGTTTACGTAATAATGAATTAGAATTGATTTTATTGAATAAAAAAAGATTTTGGGCAGCAGGAATAGTCCTGTTGTTTTTTGGAAGTATCTTTGCAACTTTTGGTACGGCATTAGTAGAAGTTAATTTATTTGACACAACGAATAATGCTGAGGTAATTGAAATAAATGATAGAATACCTTTAACCCACACTTCAGAGGAACCAATGTATGGAATGTCTGAATCTACACATGGAAGTGTATTTGGACAAGTTCAACACCCTGCATTATTGGATCCAGGATATGGAGATTTAGGAGTTTTATATGGTAAGGTTCATGATTTATCTCTACTTTCTTTAAACGCTCCTGGTTTTGGAACAATGCTTGAGGAACCAACACCAAATGATCACGATAACGATGGAATTTCAGATTTGAATGATTTAGATGATGATAATGATGGTATTTATGATTTATTAGAACGTTTTGATGGATGCTTTGGCACAGATCCTTATGATCATGATAACGACGGAATACTTGATGAATTTGATTGGGATGATGATAACGATGGGATTCTAGAAGGCCCAATTGATTATGAAAATTTAGAATCTCTTGGACTTGATCCTCGAAACGTATCAACAGATAGGATTCTAGATGCAAATATTATCCATCCATGGACAGAGTTACCATTAGGCCCAGGATATTTAGCAGATCAGAACCCAATGGATCATGATAATGATGGTGTAGCAGACGAAGATGCAGATTCTTCAGGTTCAGAAAGTTATGATGAAGATGATGATAATGATGGAAGAATTGATCAATTTAAATGGCCATGTGATTTCGATGGGGACGGAATTCAGGATTATTTCGACTACGATGACGATAATGATGGAGTGATGGATATGGATGATTGGCATCCATATGATGCATCAAATACAACAGATATCACAAATAGTAATTTTGTAGCTGCAATTCCAATTGGAACAGAATATACAATTTTTAGCGGTGGCGTAGACTTCATAGAACGTAATGAACTATTAAATGCAGGCAACTCTACATTTACATATATTGAAGATGGAGATTTAGATGGAGATGGGATACCTAATTTCTTAGATCCTGATTCAGATGGTGATGGTTCCCCAAATAGTGCAGATACAGATGATGATAATGACGGATTATTAGATATGTGGGATCCTGATGATGATAATGATGGAATTCCAGACGTTTGTATAAACGTTGATTACAATTTAGATGGATTAAATGATTATAATTTTTCTAATTCAGGGCCTTATCAAACACCAGGTGATGATACAGACAATATTCCTGGTATGGATTGTGAAATGGATTATGATAATGATTTAGATAATGATGTCATGAGGCCATTTGATCAAAATTACAATTCAATATGGGATTGGATAGATCCTGCTATGGGAGGAGCGCCAGATACGGATGGTGATGGTTTCAGTAATCCAGACAATCCTAATCATGTTACAGGTCAACAGATGCCATATGATTTAGATGATGACAGTTTAGAAAATGAATTTGATTCATATATTATGACACCTACTTCTGATGTACAAAATGATTGGAATTGTCCAACTTTAGGAGTGCACAACGCAGTTCAAATGGTTTTAAATCCAGCATATGATCCTCAAGTGGCGACTTCAAATGAATGTATGACAATGCGAATATCCTATGCAGGAAATAATGATTGGGACGGAGACGGAATTTTGAATTGGGACGACCCAGATGACGATAATGATGGGATTCCAGACTATCTTGACATAGATCCTGATTGTGACCTTGATAATGATGCAGATATCAATAATTTAAATCCTTCAACATACCGTGACGACGGACCAAATAGTGTAGATAGTGATATTGATGGAGACGGTCTTTCAAACGATATTGATTGGGATGATGATAATGATGGAATTACTGATTTTTATGACCCAGATGATGGTAATTGTGGTGTGGTAGATTTTGATAGTTCAGATAACTTTGCAACTCCCTACTATCCGATTGATGATGGAGGAGATTTAACTGGAGCAGAAGATTCTGATAGATATTTAAATTCACATAATGATTTTTGGAATATGTCCTTTGGATTTAATCCATATGAATCACAAGAGCCTGTGGAATTGAATTATAATGACGGCAGGGTGCCAGAATTTTATTGGTTTATTCTTTCAAGATGGAGTTCCTATAATGGTAAGAATGATTGGGATGTTGATGCTGACGGCGACTCATTACTCAATGGGTTAGATACAGATCAAGATTCTGATGGATTGCCCGATTGGTTTGACCAAGACGAAGGTAATGATGGCCGTTTAGATATTAACGATCCCAAAATGGGTGGAACGTTTACGATGTCTGATTGTGGGTGGTCTGGAGGAACAGATAATGTGGGTGTTGCAGGATTCTTTTGTGGGTATACTTATGCAATATTGTATCACATGCCTTTGAATAACGTACAAGCACAATTTTCAATACCATATTCAACAAGAGCAGATCCAGTTTGGGATCAAGGCGCATATGACGGTGTAAATTCAAATGGAGATTGGCAATGTACTCCTGATGCAAATTCAGGCTGCTACCATATTCCTTTTAATGGTCAAACAATCGCAGCATTTAATTATACAGATATGAAAAATGATAGAGGATTATTCCTTGCATTTGTAGGGTTAACTTTGGGTGTTTGGACTTGGAATTCTGATACGAATGGAAATTCATTACCAGATGAAGTAGCTTTAAACACATTATTAGTTGCAGATGAAGAATCTTCAGATAATGATGGAGATGGATATAATGATACTGTTGATTTAGATGATGATTATGATTCTATTTATGATTGGAATGATGTAGATGACGATAATGATGGGCTTTGGGACTTTTTCGAAGTAGATACTGATTTTGATTTGGATGACGATACAGGAACAATAGAATTTAATATGCTGTTAGGAAATAATTGTGAGGACAATGATGATGATGGTAATGATGCAGATGTTAATGAAGATGGTTATTTCAATCCTGTTTTAGATAGAGGGAGAATGTCTCAAGGATATTTATCACCAACATATTATGATGTGGATAATGACAATGATGGGGTGCCAGATACAGAAGATCCAGATGACGATAACGATGGTAGATTAGACGTAGATCAAGAACAATTGCCTGGATGTTTTTGGGGAGAAGAAAGTTCTCCTTGGGATCATGATAATAATGGAATTCCAAATTGGGCAGATATTGATTGGGATGGAGACGGACGTTCTAATTCATGGGAAGAAGCAAATGGGTACAAACCTACAGATAACTTAATTGCACCAACAACTTCTATACATGTAATTTTATGGGATCATGATAATGATGGATTAAGAGATGATATTGATTTAGATGATGATTCAGATGGAATGAAAGATGAAGATGAGATTATGCTTTGGCCATCGAGATTCGGAACAAACTCTACAAATCCATGGGATCATGATGATTACGGTTCTGGAGAAGCACTATACAATCCAAATGACCCAGGTTCAGGTCCTGATGCTTTAGACAATGATGATGATAATGATGGAAGAGAAGATACAGATTTTGATTATTTAGAACAAGGCTACCTTGGATCAGGAGCTAATTGTGGAGTAGATGAGATAAGTAGCGATTGGGATCATGATAATGATTGTATTTTAGATGCAGATGATAAAACACCTACTTATGTTACTTTAGATGTTCCAGACACATTGTGGCTAGATCATTTCAGACCAGCAGTATTTAGTGGTGAAGTAACATGGCTTCCCGAAGGAATGACACAAACACAACCAGCGCCGAATATTCCAGTACAAGTCCAAATTGAATGGGCAGAAAACGGAACTTTGGCGGTGGAAACAGTTGATGTATTAACAAATGCAAATGGAGAATTCACAGTTGGACAGTTCCTATATCCTGAAGATTTACATGTTGGAGACAACAACACATATCGTGTTTTTGCTGAAGTTACTGAAATGTTTGCATTTAATGGAGCAGTATCAACTGATAATTTCGTTGGAGTAAAAGCTAATACAACTTTAGATTATACTGCTTGGGAATATGTACGTGCAGATGAACAACCATTGTGGATTGATTTCAAAACACACTATACTGCTGATTGGGATAGGGGTATTTTTGATCAGAGGATTCCATACGCACCAGTTACCTTTGAAATTAGCGGAGTTGTAAGGCAACAGCAACATTATGGACCATTTGGAAACTTAACTAATGCTACAGAATATGATGCTTTTGGAAGCGGATATAGGGCAGACTCTAACGGTTGGGCATCTATGTCATTTGTTCAACAAAATGGAGCGAATGGTACATGGGAACAAGTACGTTGGAATTCTTCATTAGATAATGGAGTCGGCCAATTAACAGGAGGATATGAATTAATTATCTGGAATGATGTTTTGAAAAAGCATCAAGTACAAGGAAGATATAATTATACTAATGTATCTTTACCTCCAGGTTCTTTTACGATTAAAGGATATATGAATCCCTCATTAGCAGGACCATTAGATCCAGTATTTCCTTATGTTGAACCTTCAGAAACCCCAGCATTTGATATGAAGTCAGTACAAAGAATGTATATTGATGCTGAAATGATTATTGATGGAACTGTACCACTATATTGGTGGAACGCATCAATAAATAACGGAGATGGAACTTTTGGTTCTTGGAGTACTTTATTCCATGAACAGGCATTAATTAACGCTGGTGTTTCGTTTAATGATGCACGTGCTTACAAGCCTTATCCATTATTATGGGACGGCCAAATGTCTTCATTAAACCAATCAAATACGAAGGCATTAATTCCATTTATTCAAGCGAATTCAACACATTGGTTTGTCAAAATGTCAAACGGGGCATTCAACGAATTACCTCCTTGTGGTCCGATTGAGAGAACAAACCCAGAAACTGCTTATCGCTGCGAAATAATTCCAGAAGTTCTTACTGGAGATCAGATTAGAGTTGTAGGTTCTGTTGAAAATCGTACTCGTAGTCCGTGGTATAGCGATAATATCGTTCTTCAAGTAGATTTAGACCATAATTTGGCATTTGGTTCATCTGGAGAAACATTCTGGAATAATGTTCCATATGACGTAAATAGTGAAGCAGTCTTCAATTATACTTTTGATTTTGAATCAAGATTCCAAGCAGGAACTTATGGAATTAGGGCTGATTTCTCGGCACCAGAATATTATTTCTCAGGGGATTTAAATGCACTTGCCCCTACTGGAGCATATCTTAATGTTTCAGTAATTGGAACAACGGAGTTTGAATTAAATACCATTCCTCGTTTATATCGAAACACAACTACAACTGTAATTGCCGAATTAATAGATAATGCTGGAGTTCCTGTTAGACAAGCACCAATTGTATGGTCATGGCAAGCAGGAGGACAAGGAACAAATTATACTGATGATTATGGAAGGTTAAATCTACCAATAATTGTAGATGCAAATATGGAGTTAGGAGAATATGAATTAAGCCTATCTTATTCACCAGAAGGTAATTCATTATTGAAACCATCAAGTACAGTTGAAAAGTTATGGATTGTTTCTCAAACATATATTCATGTAGATTCAACTGGTAGTAATATTTTGACTGCAGGAGATGCGTGGTCATTTACAGCACAGGTCTTGGATGATAATTCGACTCCAATGATCCCAGATATTAGCGTAAATGGATTAAATGGCCCTTATGCTCCTAATGGAGGATTAGTTGATGTTATCTTTGAAGGAATTTCATTTGGTAGCGATTACAATAGACAAATTGTAGCTACTGTAGCTCCAAGCGGGGGAACTATTACCCTACCAACAAAATATTGTTTTGAAGATGTATTGACACATTCATATGATGAGAATACCAATGTACTTTCAGAAAGTCAAGGTGCAGATGGTTTTTGGGATAGAGATCTTGGATGGTTAACAGATCCAATTGATCCAAGTAGTAGGATAGGTTTCCAAGATGGTACTTTAGATAGGTACAACGAAGGAATTAATTGTTTGAAAGCAGACATATATCCATTAAATCCTGTAACTTTAATGAAAGATTCAACAACATTCCTACCAGATGGTTATGGGCCTGTAAATGTGATTTTAAGATATGAGGAAGCTTTACCAAATGAAGGCTGTGATACATTAAGTACAGAAACACTTTCTGCAGTAGGGCTTTGGGATTCTTGTGTTTTGAAATCAGGACAAACACATTACAGGAGAGTATTACCATATCAGGCAAATGGATTTGCACTTGTAGGAAATACTGAATTAACAATAGATGACCAGATTGTGTATACTAGTGGAGAAGATCCTCTTACAGGGGAGCCAATAGAAAAACCAATGGTAGTTACAGGTCAACTATCAGATGAAATGGGCAACAACCTTTCAGATCGTTGGATTAGAGTATCTTATGTCTTAGATGAAGGTTCCTCAGAACCAGAGTTTTGCCCTACACAAAGAACAGATAGTAATGGATTATATTCAATTGAATGTAATGAATTTAAGAATGTTAAATCTGGTAAAGTAACTGTATATGTTGAATACAATTCTCAGGAAAATAACGATGCATATAGATATCAAGGGTCAGTTTCAGAAGCAAGATTTGACGTATTTTCAAATTCAACATTAGAAATTACAGAAATAGGGCCTAAGCAATACAATGTTGCTAATTACGTTGCAGCCAATGGAACAGAGTATCCTGTAATTTTCTTTGGTGAAAGTTTCCACATACATGCAATATTAAAACAAACCAATGGGTTACCAATTGGCGATTGTTTAAATATTTATGTTGAACCTGAAAAGACATCATATCCTGTTGCATTTGTTGAAACAAACCCTGCTACTGGAGAAATGATTTGGTATTCAAACGATGAAAGACCAGCTGTTAGAGTAGACCCTGTTTCAAATCAATTCGAAGGATTAAGGACAATTCGAGTAGCATACGAACCAGATAGAGACGTTAATGGTGGGTGTGAACCAGATTTAGATGCTTCAGTGAATGGCTCTTATGATGATATTGAGGTATTAGTAAGAAGTAATGTAGATATCATAATTCGTAAAAATTGGGAAAGGTTTTCAGATAATGGATATAATGTTGGAGATACAGTTTCAGGTTCAGTTTCGGTTCTTAGAGACAGAGCTGATGTAGCCGTAGAAGATGAAGAAGTGAGGTTTATTAGGCAATATTGGGATCCAACAAATCCAGATGCAGATTCAGAAGGATGGGTTACAGATGATACCATTAAAGTCAGAACTAATGAACAGGGTGTTGCTAGTTTTGATTGGAATTTTACGGGAGATACCTGTGCAGGGCAACCTTGTGACGGCAAATGGAGAATTATTGCTTATTTCCCTGGTTCAATGAATTTTGCAAACCCAGGATTTAATGTAACTAAAGTGATGGAGTTATCTACTGCCCAAATTTCATTAGAAACTCAAGGATTATTATCACCACAATTAATGTTGTCTGGAGCAATACTTTTAGTTGCAGCATTATTGGTAGGATTAATTCTTTACAGACGTATGCAAGATAGAAAACGTGTTGAGATTTTGAGAGGAATACTTACAGATACAATGGCTCAATTGAGAGCATCAAATGAATATATTGCAGTGATTTTTAATTGTTATAAAGAGTTAGTACAACATTTCAGATCTTATGGATTCATGAAGAAAGTATATGAAACAACACGTGAATTTGAATCAGCAGTTAGAGGAGCATTTTACATGGTGCCAGGCGAACAATTGGATCGCTTCCTATCAATATTTGAAGAAGCAAGATATTCAGATCATGATATAGGGCCAACTCATAGAGATGCGGCGATTCAAACATTACAAATGATTTCAGATAGTATTACTATTGCACTTGGGGAAGAAGGAAGAATAGAACGAACAAGTGATCATATCTCTGACATACACGAAAAACAAGTGAAAGCAGGAATGTTTAAATCAGCCGATGGAACAATGATAATTCAAGGACAAACGGATGAAGAAAACGAACAAATTTCGATTTAATCAATCATTTTTGCCTTTGCATCTAACAGTTCAACTGTTAATCCAGCTGCATTTGCACCAATTAGGATTTCATTGTGAATACTATCACTAAAATCATCTAATGCTGCAAGGTGTGTAGAGCCAGTTGTGTCCGTTAAACGGTCAACTAGATGGTTAAGAACACATGATACACCATATGCTTGCCCAACACGGAATGCATGATCTACGCCACCAACTTCGGGTTCTTCTGCACGCATTCTTAACACAACAGTTTGTGAGTAAGCAATTAATGCGCCATATAGTGCTTCCATAGCAGAAGCTACTTCGGGAGCATTTTCAATTTGTTCTTGTGCTTGAGAGAGTGCCGTATTAACACCCTCCTCATATTTTCGGTGTGCTGCAATGATGTCTTCAGTCTCTAATTGCATAGCTTCATCGATAGTACCTTTCCAATCCATGTCCCCCTGACTGTGATTAACTGTATGAATATTGAGGTAAAATTAGTTTTTTAACTATGGAATTTAATCCGTTGGTTTCATAACGGGGTGGAAGGTCGCGAGGCTGCCCGAACATCGAGGGAGTCATATGAGTAAGGAAAATAAAAAGACGAATCAGGACCTGATTGAGTTAATCGATCAGTTGAAAGAAAAGTCCCGGGAAACCGGTTCAGCACTATGGCGAGATGTTGCATCAAGACTTTCTAAAAGTCGGAAAAATTGGGCTCAACCTAACCTTAGTAGATTATCACGACACGCTCCAAAAGGTGCTGTTGTGCTAGTTCCTGGTAAATTATTAGGAAGTGGTGAAGTTGAGGGAAGTCCAACAGTTGCAGCGTATAGCGCAAGTAATGGAGCGAGGGACAAAATCATAGCTGCAGGTGGAAAGTACCTATCTTTAAATGATTTAATGAATGAAAACCCAGAGGGAAAAGGAGTGGTTATTCTTGGATAATGTATCTACAACTTATGTTTATGATGCTACAGACGTAATTATGGGGCGTCTAGCAAGTAAAATTGCTAGCCAATTATTAAAATCTCATCAATCTGGTACAAATGATAAAGCAATAATCATTAACGTTGAAAACGCTATTATTTCAGGTGCTAAAGATAGAATAATTAGAGACTATAAAGCAAAGTATGAGTTAAACCATCCTCGTAAAGGTCCATTTTATCCAAGAATGCCTGATAGAATTTTTAGAAGATCAATCAGAGGAATGTTGCCTTATCAAAAGAAATCAAGTGGACGTTCAGCATTGAAAGCAGTAAGATGTGAAATTGGATGCCCTTCACATTTAGAAGGAGACCTTCCGGAGAATCATGTAGTGGGAGATATTTCAGAGATTAAGAGAGATTTACCAGAACGTTTTATGCGACTTGGAGAAGTAAGCATAGCAATGGGAGCACCTGGGCACCGTTGGAAAAAGGAGAGAGGTGAAGCATAATGGCTCGTAAGAAAAAAGTTGTCAATATGAGTGGAAAAAGAAAAACCGCAATTGCTAGATCTTCAGTCAAAAAAGGAAAAGGTAGAGTAAGAGTAGATAGTAAACCTGTTGAAATTTATGAACCAGAAATGGCTAGAGATAAAGTGATGGAACCTCTAATTATAGCAGATGCAATGGGAAGATTATCTAAGGTAGATGTTAATCTATCAGTCCAAGGAGGAGGAATCATGGGTCAAGCAGATGCAATAAGAACTGCAATAGCTCGTGGACTCGTTCAATTCAATGGAGGAAAAGAAGGCGTTGATGAAGAACTTCGTGACGAATATTTGCGTTTTGATCGTAGTCTCTTAGTTAATGATCCACGTCGTAAAGAACCAAAGCATCAATTAGGTAAAGGTGCAAGAAAGAAGAAGCAAAAATCATACAGGTGATCGAAATATGTTAATACCAATACGTTGTTTTAGCTGTGGAACAGTAATAGCAGATAGATGGACTAAATACAAAGAACTTACCAAATCGAAAGATGAAGGTGGCGAAGGGAAATCAATAGAAGAAGCATTAGACGAAATAAAACTTACAAGATACTGTTGCCGTAGAATGTATGTTTCTCATGTTGAACTTATTGAAGAAGTTGCACCATTTAGTACATACAGATACTGATTCAGATTCATTTTTGGGCCCGTGGGTTAGCTTGGCTATACTAGGCGGCTGGGGGCCGTCTGACCCCAGTTCAAATCTGGGCGGGCCCATCTTTATTTCCCACTAAAAAGCCCACATTAAAGGCAACACTCATTTCATGTATCCATCTCACGCAGTTTATGCAAGGTCGTAAGGTCGCAATTTTTCTTGTAATGATATTTGTAATTAGTATCGTTCCAATTAGTAAAATAGGAATAAATAGTGCTGAAACTATTACAAATTCAGTAAAATGGTCTGGTATTAAAGATATTAATGATGATATAATAATTAAGGCAGGTGCAACATTAACAATTGAAGATGGAGCAACAATTAATATTAATTCAGATATATCTATTTCAGTTGAAGGAATTTTAATTATAGAGGGAACAACGACAAATGGAGTTAGTATGTTCGCAAATATTTCTCAACAATCAGAATTAGGCTCAAAATCAAGTTGGGAAGGAATCATCATCCAAGGAACTGGTGTTGCAGAGATCAACGGATTAAATTTAAATGGTTCACGAAATGCAATTTTTGCTAATACTGGATCAGTATTACAAATTGAAAACACCACTATTTCAGACAGTATTTCAGGTATTGTAAATTTAGGGACTTCTGAAATTAGTGCCCTAAATTGTGAATTCATACAAAATAATTGTTTGGAAAATGAAGGCACTATGACGTTAACTGATTTAGATTCAAATTATTCAGGAGTACTTTTGAAACATAAAGGAAATGGGACATTTTCAGATTTAGTAGCGGCTAATACCGGAGTTGTTGTCGAAACATCGTCTAATGCTTCAGGTACGATTACATCAATTGATGCCACAGACTCAGGACTTGTTTTACGCGCCCATGGCGATCAAAGTGGAATGGTTTATTCAGGGGTCTATGCGAATACAGCCACACAACTTTTTGATTTTTCAGATAGTATTGATTTAACAATTGATGATGTTCAAGGAGATTCTATTGATTCATTATTATTGGCAACTTCTGCAGATAGATTAGATATTAGTAATTTAGATATTGAGAATACAGAGTCAGTTTTAGTGGCAATAAATATAGCAACTTCTGGCACAGTAACAATTTCTGAAAGTACTGTTAATGGTTATGGTCAAACATATTTATTTTCAGGAGGGGGAGAGTTTAACTTAGAGGAAACAACATTCACTTCTGAGGGTAAAGTAGGACAATTATCATCAAGTACTATGTCAATTAATGGAGGAGAATGGTTTGGAGAAAACGAAGGACTACATTCTCAACATTCTACAGTGGTTATTGAAGATTTGAATATATCAATAGGTGAAGGTCATGGAACAGCTTTACAATTTTTAGGAGGGTCACTAAATATTAACGGGGAACTCAATCTAGAACATGAAGCACAATGGTCCGATTCAACATCAATTGGATTACATACAATTTGGTCAGATGTAATCGCAGAAACAGTAAATATTGCGGGTTTTTCAACCGGAGTATCTTGCGAAACAACAAGTACACAGTCAATTAGTAATTTATCAATTACAGATAATATAAATTTAGGATATTTCCAAGCGTGTTCAGAATCAATAATTGATGAATTGATTACTAGTTTTGGAGATTATGGAGTCTATTCGAAAACAGGAGAAATTAGTATTGAAGATTGGATTGCATCATCTCATACTAGTTCATTATTATTTAGTGAATTGACAGCAAATACATATATTCGTAATTGGGAAGGCACAGGATTTACTTTTGCAGGACAGGGAGAAGCAGCAGAATTATTTTATGGAACATCAACAATTAATGAAAATTTAATTCAAGTAAATGGTGCAGAAAAATATTTTGAAACAAACATAGAAATTACTGATTTATCTGGAGCAAACGCTCTTGATGGAATAGAAGTAAGCGTACATAATTTCAATGAAATTAGCGACATTAATGGTATTGTAACTTTACCATTAGCCAGTCAAAATTCAGATGTTTATGCTATTGACTTTGAAGAATCAATCTCTAGATTAAAGACTTTATCTACTAATGATATTAATCCAAGAATTGAATTACCCGTATTGCCATCAGAGGGGAGTAATTGGATTATTGAATCTGGAGTACATATTGTATTGAATGGATTTACAGGGGAATTACTTTCAAATATTACAATTCAAGATGGAGGAGGATTAAATTTAGAAGATTCTACTTTGACTGCATTAAATGTCAGTATAGAATCTGGAGGAGTTCTTACAGGTAGTAATTCAGAATTTATTGCAGATAATTTTACAATTTCATCCTCTGGTCTCGGAGATGCAACCTCATCCTTAATTTTAAACGGAGACATAGATATTTTTTGTGAGTTAATAGAAATGTCCTGGCAAGAGATTACATTGAAAGGAGATATCGACTTTATTTCAACTAGTAATTGTGAATTATCTTTATTTGGGGGCGAGGTAATCGGACAAACAAATTTCTCTGACGCAGGATCAATTATTAAGTTCAGTAATTTATTAGTTAATGTAGTTGATGAAGGAAAACCAATTTCATTAGCAGCAGTGTCATTAGATGGAGATGAAGAAAGCAATGAAATTACTTCTGCTACTACAGATGTTACTGGAACTACAAATTTGAGAGCCAAAAGTACAACATATAATCAAAGTGGAGTATTCGATGATGTAAACTTAGATAGAATTGTTACAATGGAAATAGGTTCCTTAGGCATATCTCAAACATATTATTGGGACGTTTCATATTCATCAGAAAAGATGTTTGTAGCCTCGATAGTTAATTCTGATGAGATTTCTAATTATTTGCATTTAGATTCAGAATGGTCTCCATATTATCTCTTTGAAGATTTAGTTGTTTCTGGATTAATGGAAATAGATAATGGAGTAGATTTACAAATTTCAACAAATAAAGGACTTATAATTACAGGCCAATTAACTGTTGGAAGTGCTAGTTTACATGGGGATGATTGGTCAGGAATTTCTGTAAATGGAGGCCAAATAAATCTTGATGGAAGCTACCTTTTAAACGCAATTCAAAGTATATATTTGGAAAATTCAGCATTTGCAGAATTAAGTAATGTTACATTGTATAATTCAATCGAAGGGCATATAATGATTAGTTCTGGTAGTTCAGTGAATTTAGTTGATAGTTCATTAGAACTTGGAGATAATTGTATTAAAACATCTAATGATCCTGAAATTTCATTAAACATACATTCTACAAATATATCTTCATGCAATGTGGGGATTCGAGCTACAGGTGCTCAAATTAATTTGAATGAAATCACAATGTATACTCCAGGTGGAGGTATGAGACTTATTGATGTAAGTGGAAGCATGAGTAATATTTCTATTGATGGAAACTTTACTCTATATAACGGCCCAAACAATCCTCCAACTAATGTTGTTTCAGAGATGATAGGTATTGAAATTTTAGATCAGACAAGGCAATTATTAATATCAGATATTGATGTAGATTCAGAATCAATTGCATTATCGATAGAAGATAGCACAGGTGTAGAAGTGGTTAATGCACAAACATCTAGTGTTAATTTAATTAGATCTTCCACAGTTCTAAATAATTTAATTACTGATGAAATCAATGTATTTGACAGTCGAGCATTTGAAGCAGTGATTATGGAGAACGTAGTAGCCACATTATTCAATGCTAGTGGAAATTCTGGACAATCTTGTGTTACCTTAGTTTCCAGTATGATAGATTCGATTTCACTTAATGACGTATGTATGAATATGGTAGGTGGAGAAGTAGGA
>Ga0115011_10001848_pt1 | contig 14966 bp, 14 predicted proteins | sample TroAtlMetagenome_2_FD_88705 | JGI IMG/M metagenome (GOLD analysis project Ga0115011, IMG submission 88705) | Marine eukaryotic phytoplankton communities from Atlantic Ocean - Tropical Atlantic ANT8 Metagenome | ecosystem: Environmental > Aquatic > Marine > Oceanic | place: Tropical Atlantic...
ATTGAATATGAAATTCACAAAAGATTCAGAACAGATCATGTCAATAATGATGGATGAATTTGAAAAGTTTGTAAAAAAAAAGTCTGCTTCCCAACAAAGGTCATTTGATAGAATTATGAAGATATTTTATACCGAAATGAAATCGGCTGATAATTTTACAGAAAAGTTATGGAAAGATGATAAAGTATCGGTAAATTTGAAAGAGGTGCACGATTTTAGATCAGTTACGCACACCAGTTTACTTAGCAGTACTTATATACCCGAAACGATTAAAAATTACATTAAAAATAACATTAAAGGTCTAATTGAATATAAATTTAAGGTAGGGGGTCGTAATGTAGTTTTAAGATTTTACCTAATGACTAATAGCGAATTTAATAATTTGAAAAAGTTTGATAAACTGGTTTATAAAATGATAATGTGGTTAAAATTTGTGAGTTCTTATGCTAGATCAAGGTGTAGCAAAACATTAAAGGTATTTTGTTACCTGACGCCTATTAAAAAGGTGTTGCCAACAAGTCCATTTATAATTTTGTCTCCGTCTCATGCAAACACAGCAGTTACAACAACGTGCATAGCAGATGGAGAGATTTGTTTATTCAGAAAAGAGGAGATATTCAAAGTTTTTATCCATGAAACATTTCATTCATTAGGATTAGATTTTTCTTCGATGTCCAATACCGTATTGAATAGTAAGATGAAGGGAATTTTTCCTATTAATACAGAATATAATTTATACGAAGCATATACTGAGTTTTGGGCAACTATAATAAATTGTGTATTTACAGCATATTATATGTCAAAAGATGGCACAGTTAATGATTTTTATTTGTATGCTGAATATTGTATTGGATTTGAACAGTTTTTTGCTTTATTTCAATGTGTCAAAGTATTGGATTTTATGGGATTGCATTATACAAACCTGCATAGTAAAAACAGTTTAAGTAGTAGGGCAAGGAAATACCTCTATAAAGAAAAAACAAATATTTTTGCATACTATGTTATGAAATGTCTACTGTTATTCAATATGGTACCATTTATTAATTGGTGCAAAGCTAATAATGATACATTATTGGCATTTTACAGATCTAAAGACAATATTATGCGATTTTATAGATTTATTACCACGCATTATAGATCATCGACATTCAATGGAGAATTAGACAATATGCAAAACATTTTAAAAAGGTACAAATCCAATGTAGCAAATAAAGATCATAAATTAATAGCTAGGACAATGAGAATGACAATTATAGAGCCAATTATTTAAAAAAATTGATTTGGAAAATACATTTTAAACTAGTTGGTCACACAAACCAACAATAAAACACAAAACAAATACTGTTTCAAAATAACAATGGGAGTTCATCTGCTAACATCGTTCTTGAAGAATCTTAAAAGAAATGGATCCTATAAGGTATATTTGAATGCACTAAGCGGTAAACGTATCGTAGTGGATGCGAGTATTTATTTGTATCGGTTCAAAGCCATGGATGCATTGATAGAAAATATTTATTTACTATGTACGCTATTTCGAGTGAACAACATATCAGCCCTCTTTGTCTTTGACGGAAAATCCATGAAAAACAAAGAAACAACGCTTCTAAAAAGAAAAGAACAGCGCGACGCAGCCAAACGCGAATATTTTGAGATTGCTAATAAAATAGAAAGAATGTCACCAGAAGATAGAGAAAAGGAAGAGGATAAGATGACGGAGTTGCGAAGAAAGTTTGTTAAAGTTACAAGTAAAGATATCATGGACGTTAAAAACTTACTTGATGCTTATGGTATAAAATATATAAATGCTACTAATGAAGCAGATGAGCTTTGCGCGGCTCTTGTGATTAAAGGGGCCGCGTATGCTTGTTTGAGCGAAGACAGTGACTTATTTGTCTACGGGTGTCCTCGTGTATTGAAGTATATAAGTCTACTGAATCATACTGTAGTAGTTTATCCGCTGGGGAAAATATTACAGTCGGTAAGTATGAAATTCAGCGAATTCCAACAGCTATGTATTTTGTCCGGAACAGACTACAATGAAAGCCGGCGTAACATATTTGCATTTTATAAGCTTTTCTTGAGATTCTATCAACGGAGACAGGACACAGATTTCCTTTCATGGTTGCATCTAACAAATAAAATCACTCTTAAAAAATTTCATCAAGTCCGCGATGTGTTCGATATATATAATAAAGATCCCTCTGATATTCTTAATAAAATTAATTACTTCTTGATAAAAAATAGACAAGTTAATAAACCAGCCTTAAAACATATACTCTCTAACAACGGATTTATATTTGTAAATTAGTATTTTAATTAATCTGAATAAATTAATTAAAAATAAATTATTTTTCACCTAGGGCGCTTATTGAGAGGCAACCTTAGTATTCTTTGCGAAATGAGGACTCATGTATCGCTGAAGATTAAAGTAGGTTAGCTCATCGTCCTTCTTAAGCTTAAGAAGCTTGCGCAACTTGCTATCGGCAAGGATCACACGACCATTTGACTTATCCTGAAGATCATTAGCACGAATGTACTTATTAATCTCGCGAGTGACCTCGGTACGGGCCATCTCGGTTCCCTTTGGCTTGCCCAAAAAGTTGGCAAGTTCAGAACTAATTTTAGTTGGCTTTACAAATCCACTAGGAGCACGATTTCCGGTCCTGCGCGCACGCTTTTTGCTGGCCTTGTGAGCCTGTTTAAGCTCACGATCAGCGCGCTTCTGAAGGGCGCGAACCTGTCCAGTCACGCTAGTAAGCTGACTGCGGAGGGCCTGCAACTGACCGAGCAACTCGCCGAAGCTCTCAGCGAGAGTTGGGACGGCTGGGGCAGCCTCAGCAACTGGTGCTGTCTCAGGAGCAGGCGGGGCAACCACCTTCTCTGGGACCTTAGGTGCAGCTTTGGCTGCGGTTTTCTTAGACGACTTAGTAGTCTTCTTCGCTTTGGTTGACTTAGCTTTTGGCATATTATACTCTATTTATGTGTGTACTTTTTAAGTTGTTTGACATAACAATTTATTTATTTGTTATTTCAAGAGCTTATGTCGTTTGAAAATGCTAAATATAACGCAAAAATAATTATTATTCGTGTCGTTAATTATTAGGCAAATAAAAAACAGACTCATACAACCATGGAAGGGCATTCGCTGCATTCTGGCTTACCAATGTAAGAGATCCTAAAATATAAAAGGCTCCTAAAGCTTGATTATTACGTTCTGGACTTTTTGATATTAAATTATCAAAAATATTCAAAATATTCATTTTCAATGTTTGTACACTTTGACCTCCCAGAGAATGTATATTGATACCTGAAAAGGGGTCACCGTGTGGAGGACAAATGGCATTTTTAATTTGAGGGGTTAACGATGCTCTATAGTTCCATATATCTATCAATTCTCTTATTAATTTTATTAATTGAGGTTTTTCTAAAGTTAGAAACCATGACGCATCGGTGATATGCCCGTGTCCATCTATTTTATGAAAAATTGTATGCGCATTTAGTTCAATTCGTTTATTAACACTTAAATGACTTGTGGAATCTTTTAAACTAACTATCGTATTTTTCTTCAACAATTTACCATACCTTAAAAATTTATTAAAATCATTAAGTATTGTATTTGTTAGTACCTTTCTATTATATGGGTTGGTTGGTGTTTCATTTTTTATTATTAAATTATGCAATGACTTAGCATCAAACCCGTAAACAAATCCTTCATCTTCAAAACTAAAGAACTGATTATGTGATATATCTTTAACATCATCCAATGATAAGAAATCGCTACTATTTACACATTTTGCTCTTTTAAACACGCCTGGTCCATGTAGTGTATTATAATTTCTAATCATAAATCCTCTCCAAATTTTTTGAAGTTTTAAAGCAAAAAATGACAGTTTTAAATGATTGTACAGTCTTTTGACTAATTCTTTTTTATTACCAGATACTTTTTGTTTATAAAATCTTGCCATGTCTTTTAACTGTGAAACATTATAGTTTATACTAATTAGTTTTTCCCATTCTGAAAAGCTAAGTATTGTAAAATCTTCACTAGTGATCTTCTTTCTTTTACGCGGTGGTTGAGGTGGATTTTCATATAAATTCACTCTTAAAAATGATTTTGGTGATAATTTCATTCTTTTATATATAATCTTCCTAAATTTAAATCTTTTTATAATGTTATTATTTAAGTTATTGAACTACAAGGATGTAGGCATTTAATATTTTGGTTTTTAAGCTTATAAATATAATGTATTAAAATATATGTAGGTAGAAGCCCTATGGTGCTGTTTTTTATGTACTTCATCATAGAGGCGTGACGATAGACCGTCTCAAATACTTAAATTTTTCAAAAAATTGATTTAAAGATAATCTTTGTTTATTAACTCATAATCAAACAATGAGTCAAGCCACCGAAATGATCGTAAAAGCCAAAGCATTCACCCCTTCTGAAGTTACTTACAAGCCCGCGACTGTAGATTCGCGCGGAGGTAAGAAAGTGCAACTTCGACTAAGTGGTCAGCCACTAGTCATTAGTGCGCCGATGATGTTTACCTGGGGAGTTAATGAGCGTGTTGATGAAAATTCAGGCCGTGTATCGTATGATGTAGCACTGGTATTTGAAAATGATAAGTCTTCAGGAGTATCTTCATTCTGTGATAAGATGAAGGAACTACAAGATAAGATTCTTGAAGATGCTGTAGCAAATTCAAAGGCGTGGTTCGGTAAGAGTAAGATGAGCAAGGAAGTCGCCGAAGCAATGATGTATCCTATTCTAAAGTATCCAAAGGACAAGATGAGCGGCGAGCCTGATTATAGCAGGAATCCTAGCATGAAGTTGAAGATTCCCTACTGGGAAGGCAAGTTCAATATTGAGCTGTATGATACTAAGTCTAAGCCTATCTTCCTACCAACTAAGGATGGATGTGAAGGACCACAGGGAGATAAGACTCCAGTAGAGGTTGTACCATCGCGTTCATATGTTAAGGGTCTTATCGCGTGTAACGGACTTTGGATGGCAGGTGGTCGATTTGGAGTCACCTGGAAGCTTGTTCAGGCACAGGTACGTGCTCCAGTACGTCTAGTTGGAACGGGCGTTTGTCATCTTGAAGCAGATAGCGATGATGATGAAATGCTTGAGAGTGTAAAGCAGTCTGAGAAGGAAGAGGAAAAGGAACAAGCTTCGCATAGCCCTACATTTGATGATGATGATGATGACGATGAGGAAGAGGAAGAGGATGCGAAGCCAGAGCCAGAGCCTGTAAAGAAGAAGAAGAAGGTTGTTCGTCGAAAGAAAACTAAAGCCTAAATAATGTGTAAAATACTGTGTAAATAGATAAATAATTTAAAAAATTTTTTATCTATCCAATAGCGTTAAATGAATATAAATATCACATCTTTTGTCGATGTTGTATAAATTATCATGGTCTGCTAATAATATTCCCTTCCCATTCAATACTATGGTTTGATTTTTAAGAATATTAATTTCTTCACCTGATATTTCAAATACTTTTTTTCCTAATTCTAAAGTTACCTTTCCCGAACGTAAAATATCAATAATATGTCTATTAATTTGTGCGTGTATGTGGTTTTTATCATCGATGTAAATATTATCTTTTAACTCAGGAATATTTCTTACTATAAGATCATTTCCCGAAACATCATCATATATAATTTCGGTATGCCATAAAGGAACATAAAAGGTTGATTCGCCAATTTCTAATTTATATATTTTATCTTCTAATAAATCATCAATATCAGGGTTTAAAATAAAAATATTATCATGTTTAGTTTTATTCTTAATAATATCTAGCATATCTTTTAATACATCATCATCCAAACTTAATATATCTTTATGACTGGAGAGAAAAACATAAACCTCCAATGCTTTCTCTTTTGATAATTGTTCGAATAATTTAATTGTAGCCTTTTTACAATCTTTTAAAACAGTTTGAATTGTTGAGTCTAAAAACATTTCATTCCACTGAAAATCAGGCATTACAAAATGTATACATCTTTTAATTATAGACGAATATGTTAAATCTTCAATATCATCTTTTGCAAACACGTCATCAGATAAAAAGTCATATGCTTCTTTAATTTTTTTAAATTTTTCTTCAGCTTCCCCACTACCGCCATTTTTATCAGGATGCCATTTTATAGCATTTTTATAATATGCCCTTTTTAGCTCTTTTTCTGTATAATGTTTACTAGATAACCCTAGAATTTCAATAGCTTCATTAAAATTCATGTATAGTCTTACATAAATAAAACATAAATCTTTCTAAATGATAAATAGGTCTATAATTATTATTATATAATTTAAGAAACCTGTACAAAAAGGTTTGTATTCTTTCCAATTTCTCTCCATTTAACTTTTTATTTTTAATAAAATAATCAATAATTTCCCAAATACATTCATTTAAATCCAAATGATAGATAAAGATATCATATAACTTATCCCTGAATTCTAAGTAATTAATAGTCTTATAATTCTCAATACATGAAATAATCCTTGACACTATTTTTTTATTTGGATACATAAGCATCTTGTTACCACTTCTTACATTTTTCATATTTGTTATTTTACTTATATCGGTATGTGTATTAATAACATTACCCAGACATTTTTTATATTGTGATTTTGTAGGTCTTTTAATAGGAATTATTTTACATCTTTTTAAAATATTATCTGGAACAAAACTGATTGATTCGGAAATAAAAATAAATGAAAGAGTAATATTCTTATGAGATAATGATTGCATATAACTGTAAAATACATCTAATAATTCGTTATGAATTTTATGAAAATTTTTACATAATATAATACCTTTATGGGTTTGACGAGTAGATAAGATATCAAGTATTGCTTTATAAATTTCGTTCCATAATACTTTTGCATTACAACCTAATAACTCCATGTCAATTTCAAAATGAACATCGCTAATTTTAAAGGTATATTGCTTTTTCTTTTGCAAATTAATATTCATTTTTCTTTCATATTTTAATTTTGAAGGGCTGAAATTTTTGATGTAATTTAAAACTTGTGTATATTTACCCGTTCCTGATGGACCGTAAAAAATTAGATTATTATCAATTCCAATTTTCTCTCCATTTTGCTCTATTTTTTCTAATTCAGGATGTAAATTTTTTTTATTAATTGTTTGAATATATTCTTCAAATCGGGTTTCATAATATTTCATTTTGGTAAAATACATTTGTTTATCTTTATTATTTAAAATACTAATAAAAATAAAAGATTAATAAAACTATATGAATGAACTACTGATTCATGTAGAACAACAGTTAGATAACTTTTCAGTTAGCCACCCAAATTTAACAAATTTATGGAGAGAATATATACATATAAAACTTCAAAATCTAGAAACATCTTTGGCTCGATGCAAACAAGTTTTAGATTTAATGAATGATAACACCGACGTTACAAATGAAAATATTTTAGCACTATATCTGGTAACATTAGTTAATAATGAGGACGAATGACTTAAATGTTAAATCATTTATTTTAATAATACAAATGCTATTAGTATTGAGTCCTGAACAATATCATAATGAATATATCATGTTTTCAGAAAAAACCAAAAATAATATATTATCTGGAGGAGATTTTTATAGATTATACTATTCGGATCCTTGTTTTACGTCAAATGGATTATTTATAGTGTTTACCCTTAAGAATGTTAAGATTGAAAAATATTTCAATAAAATAAAATGTAGTTTCGATAAGGTTAGTAATAGAAAAATTATTTCATTTATAAAAGATGTTGAACGTAGGTTACTTGACATTGCTCCAACTGCCGGAACTAAATCGGCCACATATCGAATTGAAGAACAATTAAATCAACATTATATAAAAATTTTCAGCGAAGATCAAGTAGAAACTGTCAAAACCGAAAGTGTCAATATACTATTAAAAATATCAGGTATTTGGACCGATTCTTCAAATTATGGTACAACGTTTAGATTTTTTTTTAATTAACCATCTGTTATAAAAGCAGTTATAATAACATAAAGTTCGATAGCCGCAGCACTGGTTAATACAGAAAATAATATCATAGCCGCTATCCATATGCCCCTACTGGTTCCCTCGCCTCCCATGGTACCAGAACTATAGAATTTACTAAGTATAAACATTTGCATAACAACTAAGAAGAATGTCAATCGATTAAACCAGAAAAATTGTTTGGGTAAATTATCTAAATTATTTTGCAATATAGGTCTTACGGTAATTAACACATAGATAAGTACTCCTAATGGTAAAAGAGTTCCTAAAGTTGGTAACATTGCCGAAGCACTGCTAACTGCTGACCAGATTCCGACTTCAGAGTTTTTTTGCGTAGCTACTAGTCTTAAACTTAATACCCATGTAATAATCAACGCGAAAGTAAACCATATATAGGCTGCTAAATCAGTATCTGAAACACCTGTAAACTGTCCAATAGTAAATATAGTAACACCGATCAAAATAAATACTTTAAAAATGACTAACCAATCTTTAATTTCTAACCAACTTTGTTTTTGCCAATTGTCTAATGCATTTGAAGCTGACCCAACGATTCCTATAACGTTGCTTTCAGGGAGATCTTCACCTTCCTTTGTTTCTAATTTTCCCGTTATATTTTTTCTTTTTGATGTCATTAATATAATATATACTGTTATTTATTTTACTAAATAATTCGAAAGGATTTTTAAAATAAAATCTACTATTTTATTAAATGAGTAATTTAAATACAGTACAATCTCATCCGCTAATTCCACGACAACAAACATATGTTTTAGATCGTAAATTAATATCATTTCATTCTTACGATAGAGATATTAAGAAGTGGCCACAAGCAAACCATTTCGAAATTTTATTACCAGAAACTTTAAAAAATATCCAATCCATGCGTCTTGATACCATATCTCTTCCTAGTAATCAGTTGGTTTTTAGTGAAGAATATCAAAATACCAAAATGAGTTTTAGTTTTGAACCTTATTCATCTGCCCAGGTTGTTTTAGATATAGAGATTGATGAGGGGAGTTATACTCCTCAACAATTAGCAACCGAAATCCAAACAAAAATGAATGCAAGAGCAACAGCACCCCCGGCCAACAAACTCCCTTCTTATCAAAGTTTTGTGGTTAAATATAATGAAATAGATAACACATTCTGGTTTGGAAATAAGGAGGATTCATTTAGTTTAGTTTTTAATGTTAAACATACCTATAAAATTTGTAATAATCCAGTACAAAATGTACTTTTTAATAACTACACTAAATGGGGATTGCCCGCTTATTTAGGATATCAAAAAGCTATATATGAATCTGTCAAAACACCTGGACGCTACGCACCTGAAACCACTATTCCTTTGGGAGGGCCATATGGATTTGATTATGAGTATACATCTACTTCGCCACACGGTTATTGGTTGACAAGTGCAACAGACAATTGGTTTGTAAATGTAAGAGACCCCCAGCCTCCGGCAGCAGAAACTGCGGGATACGTAGATCCAGAAGAAAAAGAGGCATTTATACAACACTGGAAACAAAAAAATGCAATTTGCAATGCTGATATTCTAGGAGATGATGTTATTTACATGGAAGTGGATAAGTATAATAGTATGGATGAAATTGCACCCTATTCAGAAAATACGTCCGCCCTATTTAATAATGACTATCACGGTAAAGTAAAAAGTGCATTTGCTAAGATTCCCATTACAAGCAAAGCTTTTAATCAGGTATTTGATTCAAGAAATTCATTTTTAATGAACGTTTCGCATTATGAACCGCCAATAGAAAGACTTACGAGACTAAAATTCAAGTTTAGATATCACGATGGTAGACCTGTTCATTTTAAATGTTTGCCACTATCATTCACTATAGAATTTAATATGTTACGCGATGAGCAATTGCGAAATAGAGTTGTTAGAATCCCCGGATTATACAGACTTTAGACAATTTTTCTTAATCAGATTAATCAATTCACTATTTGACGGACGCTTCCAATCAAATGTATCTCCTTTATTACCGCCAAATATTTCATATATACCAAAGAATCTAGGTTTTTTCATGGTTTTAGTTTTATAAAATAAATACGGTCCATATTTACCTTTTCTAATTGACATATCTTCATTCAACATTTTTAATACTTTCGGGTTAGTACTTTTTGTACCCAAAAGTATATCAATTACATCTTCTAAGCGTATTGAATTAAGAGATTTATTTATACTTTTTAGAGAATAGTTTTTACCACCACACGTCATATATAATCCAAATTTACCTTTTCTCAAAATAACCTCATTATTTTTAAAGGAACCTAAGTTTCTACCACTAAACTTAGCTTTTTCTTCAATAATATCTTCTAGGTTATATTCGCCATTTTTTAATTTATCTAAATCTAAATTTTTTTTAATATTCTTAAATTCTGTTACCCCGTCTTTTTCATATTTAACTACAGGTCCATATTTTCCTACCATATAAATGTGATCTTCATCAATTCTAATATATGATTTATTATTTTTAATGCCTTTCATTAAGGTACTCAATGTAGTATCGCAATTCCTACATAGTTCTTGCCATTTTAGTTTACCATTTGATATGCTGTCTAGCTCTTTTTCCATTTGTTCAGTATATTCATACATAAACATTGAATCGAACTGTTTTAACAAGAATTCTATTACCATAATTCCTAATGGTTGGATAAGAAGTTTATTTTTTTCATTGCCAAACGTTCTAGTAATCTCGATTTCATCTAGTTCTTCGGCTACCAATTGATAATCAATACATGAAACCGGTTTACCTTCCACGTTTCCTTTTTTTACATATTCTCTTTCCTGAATTTTTGAAATTAAACTGGAAAACGTTGACGGGCGTCCAATGCCCTTTTTCTCCAAAAGTTGTACCAATCTTGCTTCTGTAAAATGAGTTTTAAGATTTTTTAAATTTTGCTTACTATAAATCTTGATATAATCGACATTTTTTTTCTTAAATTTAGATACCAATTTGAAAAGCTTATTTACTTTTTCATATCCCCTAACTATCATCCATCCCGGAAAATAAACCTGTTCGGCTTTATACTCATATTTTAGTTCCATAGGTGCACTAACTACAGCTTTAATCACACTCATGATTGCATCACTCATGCAGCTCTCTACAGTGTTTGCCCAAATTAGTTTATACAATCTATTTTCCGCTTCACCTACGGAAACACTTTCTACCATTAATTTTGTGGGTCTTATGGCCTCGTGCGCTTCTTGAGCATTATCATTTTTTTTCTTTGCTGTTTTACCGATTGTTATACTTCCAATATTATTTCTGATGTACTCATCACTAACATCCCATCTATTTTTTATAAATGGAATTGTCTTATTTACAAATTCTTTACTATATTTTTTATTATCAGTTCTCATATAAGTTATATGTCCATTTTCATATAACTTTTGTGCCAGTTGCATTGTTCTCTTAGGCGAAAAGTGAAGTTCATTTGATGCACGCTGTTGCAATGAACTAGTTGAAAATGGCAACGGCGCCTTCCTGGTACTACTGGTTGGTTTGTTAGGTTTTTCAAGTACGTGTGTAAAATTAACACTATCTTCTAGAAAATTTTCAATATCATCATTTTTTTCGAAATCACGATTTAGTTTAAAAGGTAGATTATGTTTTGTAAAATATCCCATTGTTTCAAATACCTTTTTACCTGGTTCAGCATCTATTTCCATTTGATTTTCATACACTAATCGCAGCGCGGGCGTTTGACATCTACCGGCAGATAGTCCGCTTTTATTTTTACCACCATGGAAGAACTGTTTCCATAAAACAGGAGATATTGTAAAACCTACCATTCTATCTAATACTTGTCTACCTAGTTGAGCGTTAACCTTCATCATATCTATTGTTGTAGGGTGTTTAATTGCATTTTGAATTGCTGGTTTGGTAATTTCATGAAATATAATTCGTTTTGTAGTTTTAATAGGCAATTTTGCTAATCTACAGATATGCCAGGCAATAGCTTCCCCTTCACGATCATCATCCGTTGCCAAAATAACTTCAGATGCCTTTTTAATTTGTGCTCTTAAATTAGCAATGTACTTTCCTTTCATAGACAATAGTTTAAATTGGGGATTATAGTTGTTTTGTTTTTCAACATCTGATAGCTGATATATATGACCAAAACTGGCAACGCATTTATATCCGGTACCTAAGTACCCCTCTATCTTCTTACACTTAGCTGGTGATTCAACTATTACTAACTTCATTATAAATAATATTTATAAAGAAGATTTTATACGGTTTCAATTTTATCTATTGACCTAAGCCTGCTGCTTTGAATTTTTGCCAACTAATATTTTTCACTGCCTTTCTCTCCTTAGGTTTGTCCTTTTTACTATTTTCATCATATTTTTTTTCGCGTCTTAAAGCGCTATCAATATACATTTCTTTTAAAATTTTGCCAATATCTACAGAGGCTGTATGTTGATCTGTAATACCATCTTCGATTTCTCTTAGCTTGTCAATAAACTTATAAAGTATATTAACATTTATCTCGTCTTTCATGAGTCGATTATATATATTAGTATAGTTATTCCATAAAAAGTTACATTTTGAAACCATCATTTTCTCATACATTTCTTTATTTGTTTGAGCAAGTCTACTATTTTTCCGCTTTAACTTTAGTAATATTTCCACATTTTCTCTAATTTGTCTACTATGTTTTAAAGTGCGTATTTTACCGGTATTATCATCTGCCCCGTATGACTTTACCATTTCTTGCAAGTTTAATCTATCTTTATCACTAAGATTACTCATTATGAATATATATGCGATACTTTTCTTTATGTTAAAAATTTTATATACATATATTTTAAGAATGACGACAGGATATAAACCACCAAAAGCAGGAGCCTCGGTAACGTTTTTCTCTACTGCTGTACAACAGTCACAAAAAAATATTAATCAAGGTGCTCAGAAACACCACGAATTATTAGTAAAAGCGGGCGCTAATAGGGGAGGAAAACGAAAAAAAAGAAGAAGGAAACGCAAAAAGGGAGGATCCAAAAGCTGCGCCTGTAGTGGAGTACCAACTACCATTACTACATATACAGCTGGATCATCGGATGCAATGTCCCCTAATCCAAATGATAATTTAGCAGCTAGTCAACAGCTAATAGCAAATACTTTATGCGCGGGTTCTCTTGATAATATGGGCGATTCATGGAGTCAAGGAGGAGGTCGTAAACGTAAGCGTAAACGTACTCGCAGAAAAACAAAAAAAAGAAAAACAAGAAGAAAACAAAAAAAGAGAAAAACAAAAAAGAGAAAGCGAAAACGTTCAACTCGCAAAAGAAAAAGATAATTATTTACCCTAAGATCTAAATATTAAAATCACAATATATTTTAATATTAATGAAATTTCGTGACATATTTTTAGCAGTATTAATAATAGCCGCATTTTATACATGTTTTCTTGTAAGTTTTTTAATTGTAGGGTTTAATAATATTAAAAATAATTGGGTACAATATCGTTGCAATCCTATGATTATTCCATTTGCTAGTTTCTTTGGACACGATACCGCTGATAATTTTGCTCAGTGTGTAGCGCAATTACAATCAGGAACAATGCCTTATCATACAGCACCATTGGCGGCAGCTACGGGCGGGTTGCAACAAAATTTATCAGCTTTATCTAACCAATTCTCCGGTATTAGAGATTTACAATCGAAATTGAGACCTAATATAGCAGGACAATTCACCAATGTTTTTGGAATATTCAATAATGTTTTAATTCAGTTTCAAAGATTTATAATAGGCTTTAGAGATATGATAATGAAATTAATAGGTGTAATGACAGTATTAATGCATATGATGCAAGGACAACAGTTATTGGGACAAAGTATAGTAAAAGGACCTATTGTGGGCGCACTTCGTACTATAGGCGGTGCTGCCAAATAATAAATATAAATTATCAAAAATAATTTACCTTTAATATACAGTTACTATATATATGACAAGCATTAAAGACATTGGACATAATATATTAAATAAAATACCAGGTATAGAAAAGGAAGCACCAGATCTTAAAAACCATCTTAATAGCGCATATAAACAAGATGGTTACATGGATAAATACGGCGGTTCTGTAATAATATCAAGTTTAATTCTAATAACATTTACAGGATTATTTGGATATAACTACTTTTTATCCAGTTTAAAATATTTAAAACAAAACTGGACAGGAATTAGATGTAATCCACTTTTTATACCATTCGCAGGTCTTATAAATGCTCCTAAGGGTACATCAAAAATGACATATACAGCAGAGAATTTAAATTACTGCATGACCGATATCCTTAAAGATGTGGTTAAGGTGGAAACCGCGGCAGAGTCGGCAGCGAGTGGAGCTTTACATAGCGCCGCAGCATCAATTGGAAATGATATAAATGGGACACGAACAATGTTTAGTAATCTTAGAAGTTCTATTGGAGGCATGTTTACTTCTGTATTTAGCAGAGTATCAAATGTTTTAACTCCGTTAAGAATTATGCTATCAAAAAGTTTAACTAGTCTTAATAGATCACAAGGTATTTTATCATCTGCTATGTATACCGGATTAGGTTCATTTTTGGGCATAAGATCATTTATAGGAGTATTTTTATTCTTTGTTGTAATGATATTGGTTTTATTTGTACTTTTAGGTATTGGTGATCTGGCCTCCGCATTTGCTGTTTTATGGATTCCCTTTGTTGGATGGGGGATGGCTGCGGCATTCTTTACTGCTTTTGCTGTTATTATGACATTAGTAATAGCTGTTTTGGCAATATTTATCCCTGCGGCGGAAGTTTCAAGTATGGTTTTATCAAACACGGCTAATGTCACCAACTATGGATCTCAGTTTAAAAATACAGAGTCATTTGAAAACATGAATACTTTTTGTTTTGATGAAGATACTGTAATTTGTCTTAAAAATGGAGAGA
>Ga0115011_10001849_pt1 | contig 14963 bp, 11 predicted proteins | sample TroAtlMetagenome_2_FD_88705 | JGI IMG/M metagenome (GOLD analysis project Ga0115011, IMG submission 88705) | Marine eukaryotic phytoplankton communities from Atlantic Ocean - Tropical Atlantic ANT8 Metagenome | ecosystem: Environmental > Aquatic > Marine > Oceanic | place: Tropical Atlantic...
CTGTAATAGCAGAATATGTACCTGCTAGGAAAATGAAAGTTAAAAGGGCGCCAATTAAGATTTTAATTAATCCAAAAAAATAAATACTTAAAATTGTTAAAATTATCTATATAAATGAGTTTATTAACGACGCTACGTGATACTATTGAAAAAATGGAAAAAATACATCAAGTGCATATTTTAAAGATTTTTACTAAGTATGGCGTTGATTATACTGAAAACACCAATGGTATTTTTGTTAACATGACTATATTAAAACAAGAAACATTAGATGAGATAAATTCTTATATTGAATATGTCAAACTACAGCAAAAGCAGTTGGAAAAAGTTGAAGCTGAAAAGGACGCTTATATAAAAGAATTTTATAAAGATAATAAAGCCGCTCCTGCATACAATTAATAATATGAAAGACAGAACCACATTCGACCTAAAATCATTGAAACATTATATGTTTACAAAAAATCATATAATGGATTTGTGCATTGACCAGAAATTAAAAAAAATGAAAGCTCCGAAAACAAATAATACACAAAAACAAAAAGTTAAAATAACCGATAAGGATAATATTTTTATTCCTGTTGAAAAAGATAAATTATTTTGGTGTTATTATGTTTTAGTTAATGGATTGGGCAATTATCAACTACTAGATAATAAGAGATTTAAGGAAGAAAAAGAACAAAAAATTAATTTAGTTGAGAAACTTAGAGCCCATAAAGATTTACTAAAAAAAAATAAATGGAAACGAAATGCTATAGAACATGATTTGGTTTATAATCCAGTCATATCCATTGATACCTTTATGTGTATATGCGCTATTTCTAATATTAATATCGCAATTGTACAAAAAAGATGTTTATATACTCTTAAAGATATAGAAGGGCTAATCAAAATTGTAGAAATGACCGATATAGGTTTTGGATGTTATTTATTAGAAAATGAAGAAATAAAGAAAAAATATAATGATTATTGTGCTACATTTTGGAGGGTTGAAAATATCCAAAAACCATTAGCGGCGATATCTTCTTATAAAATAGCAAGTTTACATGATATATGTAATAGGTTAAACTTGCCTTTGAAAACGGTAGATGGTAAGAAGTTGAAGAAAAAGGATTTGTATGAGTCGATAAAGTCAAATATATAAAATTGAAATAAACATAAAAATATAGAGTTAGTATATATAATGTCTGACGATAACCCTACCCCCAATGAATTATTAGATTCATACGTCTCAATATATTTACAAACAAAAGATAAGCGTTCTCAAGAGATTGAAGCTGTCTTTGGTAGTGGGACAAAAATAAGTAGAATTGACTTTGAGAATGTCATATCAAAGTTAAAATCTTTGGGCTTCAATAATTTTGAAGCGGAGGGTGCATATCATTTAAATATTCAAAATCAGTTTATTGATAAAAAAACCGGTAAAACCACTATTGGTAACATTCGAACGACAATTTCTGGAATTAGCGCAATACAAGATTATTGTCAAGCAAATACATTTGATTTAGATGATCCGCCGAGAACAATTAGTTTCATGCAAAAAACTTCAAAAATACACGAAGATAAACGTTTACAATCAATTAATTACAATGACTTTGGGTTTAGAATAAATTATAAAGAGGAAAAGCTACTAAAACCTTCGTTTGGAATTGTTAAAGAGTTACTACAATCATGGAATCAAGAAAAAAAAATATTTCGTTTGATTAAGCGATTTACATTTAAAAGTGTACGATTTCCAAATATCAAAGTTGATTGTAGTATTGTTCGCTCATCCAAAAGAGTGGGTAGACGATTGATACCAGAATATAGAGTAGAAAGTTCAGATGTATTTAACAATGCCGAGAGTTATGAGATTGAGATTGAAGTAGATGCGTTAATGGGAAGTTTATCAACGCAGTTTAAGAATGATTTGATTCGCCAACTTAAAACAACTATAAAATATGTATTGTCCGGTATTCAGCAAACCAATTTTCCAATTTCAATTGCAGAACAAAATGGTGTTTTACAAAACTATATGAAGATTTTATATAATAATAGTGTCCCAGAAAGGAGAATTAGAAGTAGAGATTTTGTCGGACCATCATCCATTTCATTAGAGAGACCTAATATAGCACCTCTTCAAGAAGATTCCATGGTCCCTAATATTCGTTTACCATATACCGTAACAGAGAAGGCGGATGGTGTACGAAAACTAATGATGATCAACTCAAAAGGTAAAATTTACCTAATAGATGTAAATATGAAAGTTCAGTTTACTGGAATTGTAAGTAAAAATAAAGAAGCATTTAATACCATTTTAGATGGAGAACACGTACTTCACGATAAATTTGGAGCATTTATTAATAAATATCTTGCATTCGACATATATTACATCAAAAACAATGATGTCAGAGCAAATCCATTTTATGTGTTTGATGATACTAAGAAGGAAGATGGTAGATCAAGATTAGTTAAATTAAATAAAATAATGAAAAATTTACAATTGGCGCCATTGGTTGGAGTTGAATTGGCTTTGAAGGTTGATGTTAAAACATTCCACGTCTCTTCAGATGGACCCACGATGTTTAAAAATTGTAAGATTATTTTAGATAGAGTAAAAGATGATTTATTTGAATATGAAACAGATGGATTAATATTTACACCATCCGATAAAGGAGTGGGTAGTTCAACAATAGGAGAAACCTTAGACCCTGTTAAAAGAACATGGGAGTGGTCGTTTAAATGGAAGCCTCCTGAATTTAACACTATTGACTTTCTGGTTACTACACAAAAATCTGAAACAGGAGAAGATAAAGTTGGGAATATATTTCAAAAAGGAACAGATCTATCTTCTGCTGAAACAGTTTCGGAATATAAAACACTAATATTAAGAGTTGGTTTTGATGAGAGACGTCACGGTTATATTAATCCTTGCGAAGATGTAATTCAAGATAGGTTACCCAAAAAAACAACAAGAGAAGAAAATAGTCAATATAAACCTGTTCCATTCTATCCTAGTAATCCTACACCAACATACCCAGCTTATCTTGCAAATATTATGTTACAAGATCGTGGCTCTATCAAGGTTATGTTAACCGAAAATGAAGAGGGAGTTATTGAGAATGAGACTATTGTTGAATGTAGGTATGATCCTACTAGACCAAAATTTTGGCAATGGGTACCTATTAGGGTAAGACTTGATAAAACAGCTGATTATAGGTCTGGTGGTAGAAATTACGGCAATGCTTACCACGTTGCGCAAAGTGTTTGGAATTCTATTCATAACCCAGTCACTGAAGAAATGATAACAACAGGAGAAGGAATACCCGATTTGATAGCCGATGATGATATTTACTATAATAAAAAAACTCGAGGTACTATCACACGATCATTGAGAGACTTTCATAATTTATTTGTTAAACGACAATTAATAATGTCCGCAGCAAAAAGAGGAGGCACGTTAATTGATATGAGTGTTGGAAAAGGCGGTGATTTTCCAAAATGGATTGCATCAAAATTATCATTTGTGTTTGGACTAGATATTAGTCGTGATAATATTGAGAATAAAATTAACGGAACATGCGCTAGATTCTTGAATTATAGAAAGCAATTTAGATCAATGCCATATGCATTATTTGTACAGGCCAATTCAAGTTTAAATATAAGATCTACAGAGGCTTGTTATACAGATAAAGGTAAAGAAATTACCAGAGCTGTATTCGGGGATGGACCCAAAGATGCAAAGAAGTTGGGCAAAGGTGTGTTTAGGCAGTATGGTAAAGGAGAAGAAGGTTTTGATGTGGTTTCCAATCAGTTCTCCATTCATTACTTCTTTGAAAATATTGATGTTTTAACGGGATTCTTAAGAAATGTTAGCGAGTGCTGTAAAGTTGGGGGTTATTTTATTGGAACCAGTTATGATGGAAGGGCCGTTTTTAGAAAACTAGAAGGTAAGGCTCCTGGCGAAAGCATATTCATAACACATAATGGTGAAAAAATGTGGGAAATTAAAAAGCAATATGAAAGCGATGAGTTTCAAAATAATATATCATCACTGGGATATAGAATAGATGTCTACCAGGAGTCTATAAACAAAACATTTCCCGAATATTTAGTTAATTTCGATTATCTTATTCAAGTTATTGAAAATTATGGATTTGTTTTACTTGAACGTGACGAGGCGCGTTCCTTAGGATTACCTGAGTCCATGGGTAATTTCGATCAATTATTCTACGAAATGCAAACGCAGATCAAACATCGTCGTTTGAGGGCATCAGATGTACAGTCCGCGCCAGAGATGACTTCCGATGAAAAGAAAATATCTTTCTTGAATAAATACTTTATATTTAAAAAGGTAAGGGATGTTAACGCAGAAGAAGTCAGTCGCGTATTAACAGGTGCTAGTATAGCGCAGGTTGATTTGGAAATGAAAAACACACAAACAATCGCAAAACCAATGATTAAGAAAAAACCTGTTGTTAAAAAGAAAAAGGCAAAACTTAAAATTGGAGTTAAATCAACGGATGTTGCGGAACCAGTAGTTGAAGAAATGGAAATTGTTGTTGAAAAGGCTCCTGGAAAATCAAAACAAGTTGTAAAGGTTAAGAAGCGGAAAGGAAAAGTAAAAGTAAAGGGTAAGAAACCAGTTGTTGTAAAAACAAAGGGTAAAGTTGTTGTAAAGGGAAAAAGAAAGGTTAAAATTAAAAAAGATGACAACGATGACCAATAATAGGTGTTCAAATCGATATAAACATATTACGATATATGATAATAAATATGTCGTATTATCAAGTACCTAATATAAATTTTTTTATTCGACCTCAAAATATAAAGGTAACATTTCGTAAACAAGAGGACTACACCAATTATATAAGTCTAACGCTCTCTAAGTATCTAAATACAGTTAAAAAGAGAATAAATAAATATCCAGATGATTGGGACAATATTAAAAGGATTACTAATAGTTATGAGTATATTCATACTACAATACCTCATGCAAAACATGCAATTAGTAAAATTAGACCACTATCGCGAGCTTTTTTTAAACTAGTAGAAATATGCAACACATTTGATTTATTTAAGGAGGATGATCCGATTAAAAGTTTTCATTTGGCTGAGGGACCGGGTGGTTTTATTGAAGCTACAAGTTATTTAAGATTTAATACTAATGATAAATATTATGGAATGACGCTTATAGATCATGAAAATGACAATGTTCCGGGGTGGAATAAAAGCGCCTTATTTCTTAAAAAACATAATAATGTAACTATTGAAAAGGGTGCTGATAATACGGGAAATTTATATAATCCTGACAATTTTCATCATTGTTATATTAACTATAAAAATTCTATGGATTTTATTACTGCTGATGGAGGGTTTGATTTTTCGGTTGATTTTAATAAACAAGAAGCGATGGCGTTAAGACTTATATTTACAGAGGTATTATATGCTATTATTATGCAAAAATATAACGGTTCTTTTGTTTTAAAGATGTTTGATACTTTTCTTAAAAGTTCCATAGACATTATTTTTCTACTGGCTTCATTATATTCTAATGTATCAATTATAAAACCAGATACAAGCAGAACTGCCAATTCTGAGAGGTATATTGTTTGTAAGGGATTTAAACATCATGATTCATCTTATTTATTTGAAAAACTACACCATACATTAATAATGTTAAATAATTCATTAATTGATGATATGACAATAGAATCTGTTATAAATATCGAACTTCCTTATAAATTTAAATTATCAATTGCTGAAATTAATTCAATAATCGGCAATCAACAGATAGATAATATTTTAACTACTTTACGATTTATTGAAAATAAGGAACGTAAGGGAGAAAAAATTAATACAATTCGTAGTGCGAATATACAAAAATGTATTGCGTGGTGTATTAAAAATAAAATTCCCTATAATAAAACTACTAACAGTGGAAATATTTTTATGGCTAATAGAAAAATGAAACAAAGCGTATAAAATTGAAGTAAATTTTATTAATAAGATATATATTATTACTACTCACTATGGCATCTTTCGCAGAACAACCTACGACAACTATTTTCAATCACTTTATTACACAAAATACCCATGCGGGGAGAAAAGGACAAGATGGTGCCGCTTCAGGAACAACCACTATCAATGGAAAAAAGGTCGAATATTTGGTGGTATATGACGGACACGGCAATGGGAAGAACAGAGATGTCACCGTGAATTATCTACGATCTCTTGATTGGACGACTCTCTTTGCTACAGGAAACTTTTACCTGGAATTATCTGAAAATCTAAAGAAAATTGATACTGCTGGTGGTGGCTCAACGCTTTCCGTTTGTTTGATTTATGATACCCATTTTGAAGCGTATTGGATTGGTGATTCCACTATTAGAATATACGATGAAACAGATGAGATTTGGCGTTCAGCCGATCATAATGAAAAAAATTCATTAGAGGTTGCGCGAATGAATGAAAAAGGAATTGAAATTCTGAAAAAATACAAACGAGGTTCCAATAGCGGGAACACTATTTATACTTTAAATGTGCTGGGCGAAGATACATTAGATATGACACAAGGTGTACTATTTGACTATGGTCATGTCGATACTATAAATATGTCTCACGCTCTAGGCCATAATAACTGTACAGGAGACTTTATCTCACAAATGACAGTGCCTAGGGAAGAGGGCAAAAAACATAAAGTTGTTATTGGTACAGATGGTTTATGGGAACTTATCCATGATGAAACTCATAATGAGTTCTTAATGGATAGAAAAAATCAGTCAGAAAACATTGTAAACTTAGCGATTGCTCAATGGACTAAGGAATGGAATTATAGGGAAACCAAAACAACTTTTCCTAAGTGGAACATAGATGATGTGGCAGTCGCAACCTGGTCGGATTAATTAAACTTCTCATTCTTTAAATTAATCCATACCTCTTCGCGAACAGAAATAGCTAATAACCCCTTTATTCTTCTATTGATTTCTGGAAAAGGAATATTAATCTCCATGCGCTGACCTTCACTTATATACTCTTTAAATTTTGCATATAACTTTTTAATAGGCTCATAATTAGTATTTAATTTAAGCTCGCTCAATTTTGAGATAATTTCTTTTACCTCGTTTTGTCGTTGTTCCTTTGTTCTGTAAACTATCTCTTTCTTTTGACGCTTAGGCTTATCTTTCTTTTTTCCCATATATTTAAATTACTTGAAAAAATCTTAAGTAATTTAACTTATTAAAGAAGGCAATGATGAATAATTCCTTCTATATTCACTAGATCTTCCACCCAATCGTCTTCTATTCCGTTCTCTTACTCTATTTTGCGTAGCTTGTTGATTTATTGATCGATTGCTTGATCTGTTACTTGATCTATAAGGTGAAATATGTCTATTTGTACCTCTTATATTCATATTATTATTAATTATATTATACCTATTTCTAATTTCTCTTCTTTCTTGTATTACCGCTCTACTAGCTCTTCTTCCGGCCACGTGTCTTCTACATACTGGACAATGCGGTCTTGTAACCAACCATCTATTGATACATCTCTCATGAAAATGATGATTACATCCCAGTGTCCTTTTAGTATTGTCATCGTCAATAACTTCCAAACATATCGTACACATAGCAATGCTATTTGATAAACGTCTTGTTACTCTAGTTAATTGAGGCAATGGTCTTGTTGAAGCATTTGTTGGGGATGATCTGATATTCCTTCTTGCTATTATCTCATTAGGTATATTTGTAGGTGATCCGGTTGGCGAATTAATTGAAGGCATATTTAAATGAGCAATATTTGCTCGCCTAGCTAATCTAGCTTGTGCACCCGACATCATTCTGACAATATCTTTAAGTTTAAATTTATACGTCGCTTGAAATGTCCTTTCATATAATTCACCTTCCGCCGTATTATCGGTTAATCTTGTAATAGAAAAATAGTAATTTCCTTTTGGTAACCATTGTCCATTCATATCATAAATATCTTCATTTGAACTGATGCTTGTTTTAATTGGGTATGACATCTGATATATATAACTCTACTAAATTTTAAATGATATTTGACTTAAATATCTAATCAATGAACATACCATGGTCCTTGTAAATCGAGTTTTTCTTTCTTCTAAAACCTCTTCTAATTTATCATCGTTTTGTCCGTCATTAAATGCACATTCCAGCATATGTTTTGCGAGCGTTTCGTCATATTTTGAATCAAATTCCATAAATGCTAATTTTACAAAAGTATCAAGTGATCCATTTTTTAATAGGTCTCTTGTACTTTTTATAACGATACTACCCCAATCTTTTTCAAATGTACGTTCTGTATCGTAAGTCTCTCCAAAATTATGTAAAATGATCTGTGGATAAGCAAAACAAACACCATGTTGGTCACCTGCTTGTAAATTTACTCCTAAGTATGTGTGTTTCTTTGTTTGGTTCCATTTGATTTTAATTTGATTATCATTATAATCCTTAAGAGTATTCCAGTAATTTATAAGGTTTGATACGAGATGCAACTCCGCAGGTTTTTCAAATTCTACTACTTTAGTTCTCTTACTACTAACAATGCGATAGTAAAGATCTGTATCAGACATATCTCTACCGTGTGAATTAATGTAAAAGCCTTCATAGCAATCTTCAACAGGCATTAAAATTAAGCAAGTGCTGTGTGTACTATAAGCCAAATCAGGCCGTTTCGTTTTTTCATTTTCACTGTGAATAATACAGTATGATTCTAATCCAAACATTACAAATACAACCTTTTTCTCGGCAATAGCATATGTAATATTTTCAGATAGATATTCGTAGTTATAAGAGTATTTGTTATTTTCTTTTTCATATCGACCACACGCAATATCTTGTAAAACTTCTTTTTCAATGTTAGTGTTTTTGTTTGGTAGTATATTTTTTAAGTCAATAGGAACTTGTAAGATCGATAAATCTTTTTTCATGGATTCTGTGAAAACGGTATCACGCGCTATATTACAGGCCAAATGAGCTTGCGTTTCGGTTGATATACTGTTAGCTTTAATCTGCGCCGCTTGTTTTAAATAAGAGGAAAGTTTGTAATGCTTACTTCTTAGTTCATTTCTGGATTGTTGTAAGGTTTTCGCCATTGTTATCAATGCCGGTTGGGTGTCATGTAATTAATTACCTAATTTAATTAATTAAATCATTTCAATTTATTTATTAGCCTTACAGTTGTATTTTGTATTACATCGGAAATTACATTTTTGTGGCAAAGTTTGCAATGCTCTACATGAGGGTTTTTCTTCAGGCATCTTACATCTTTGAGGTAACCCATTAAAAGTTAAACTTTTACCAACACAAGTACCGCTCAAATTTGCTTTATAAGTAGGGAAGGTATTTCTATATAAAGAAACAGGATACGTACCATTTGATGCACCGCCAAACCCATTCACGGAATTTATATGATCATCAAAAGACTGTGGTCCTAGGTTTGTATTTACAGCACTTGTTTTATTAGTACTGTCGTTGCCGTTTACTTGATACCTTGTAGATTGTGCTTTTATTTTGGTTTGATATTTCAACCTATTTATTCTTGATCCGCCTGATACAGCACCTTGAGTGGAAAATCTAGGGTTACTTCTTTTATATACTGCTTTGCAATTATTATTAGTCGCTTCACATATTGTATACCCTTTTTTGGCACAACTTATATTTCCAAAGTTATCCATTTGTTGTGAACAATTCATAACAGTGCAATCTAATCCTAGGATATTATTACATGAAAGGTCACAATTTTCAATAGGCGATTCAATTTTACCCATCATAACATTTATGTTTTTTCCTACTATATTACCATTGTTAATCATTTTTTTTATTAAATGATAATTAGGTTTTGTTTCATCATAATACACCTCATAATCAAAAAAGGTGCCTGGAGTGGTCCTCACAAGGTCACTATAAGGTATTTGAATATTGATATCGTTAAAATTTAAAATAAACTTAAAATTCTTTAAAGTATCTTCATTAAATTGTTTCTCAAGTGCTTTCGTCAGCATAATTTCAAAACCATATTTATCTTCGGCGGGAAGCACAATTTGTGTCAGGTTAAGAATAGCGATTACATTACCTTTTAAATTATCAGGATTTAACCGTGCGTTGTCGGGAAAATTTATTTCATTACCATACCCATAGAGGGAGGTTTGTGAAGTTGGAGTTGAAAGGGATGGTTGAAATCTAAACTTAACAAAAATTTGTTGTGATTTACTACCAGAACAATCCTTATTTCCTCTCTTAAGAGGAAGGTTGCTATAAACTCTTGCGTTCGAACACCCTGTTAAAAATTCTGAATTCTTTGATCCTTTAATTGATTTATTGGAGAGAAAATTAAACCCCAGATTTCCAAATGTTCTACAACGGCGTTCTAGATATTGCTTAGAAGAGTAGTTATATTTATCATTTACCCATCCATTACGATTTTGTGTTGTTTTTTTTACTTGAGAATAACCACATAAATTAGCATCTTTAGATTCTGATTTTGAATTATTTACTATTAAATTACCCTGATCGTCAATCCCAATAACATTATCTTTTCTGAATGCACCGCATGTTTTTGCATAATTATCTTTATATACAGTGTTTTTAGTTAGTGCTCTTTTTTGAGCTGGTAATTTTTTTGAATGATCGCATAACTCATTTATAGTTGGACTGAAGGATTCTTTATGGCCATTAGACAGTTTTCCTGTAAATAAAAGTTGTTTCCTATAACCAGGAATTGGATTCCTAATGATTTTATCATTGCAAAAAAAAACCGTTTTATTGTTAAACGTAGCAGATATATTTGGATATTCTGAAAATCCAGCCGGAGGAAGAGCCCATTGCGTAATTGTATTTAAGGATTTCCATGGGGAAGAGGTACTAATAAAAGGACCAGATACTATTAATGGCGTAGACGGATTATTAGACCCAGAATACCCTACCCATACAACTTGTGCAAATGACGGAGCGGCGGGAATGGAATGTATTTGTAAAAAATAATTATTATCTGATTTATATGCTTTAATTGGATACCCTACATATCCGGTTGGAAATGGAATTCCATTAAATATTGGTTCAGAAACTTTATAGACACCATCGAATTCGGGTAATGGAAAATTTTTTATTTTAAATGAATTTTGTTTAATGCTAGAATATAAACAAATACAACCAGAATTAGGATTTCCACAAGATGTACATTTGCAATCTTGTAATTGTTTTTGATTATTATTAACATTAACATATGCTGATTGTAGGGGCGTTGAATTCATGGTGTTAAATATTGGATTGCCATTAATGTCGTGTGTTCGGGTTCTTCTTCTTTTTGCCCTTAACATTTATATTTAGTTTAGAAAATAGAAATGTTATTAGACTTTAATTATGAAAGCGATAATGTAAACTGTTGGCCAGCTGGCAATGGTTGATTAGTTGGAATACCTGGGGTTGTGTATGGACACGGAGAACAATTCCATATTGGAGAAGGAGGTAGAGGTAGACTATTACTTACAAAAGTAAACAATGTTACCTGTTCTGGATTAAGAGTACTGGCGGGAAATGGATTGCCGGTTGGAAATGGAGGGCTAAATGAAGGTTCAGAAATATATATTTGGTCAGAACTCCAGCTTCCATTATTAGCATCTATTTCACAGCAATTTCCTATCAATAATGAGAGTTGGGCGGTCGAAGGTGTTACAGTAAGACCAGGTGCTCTTACAATGATTTGACATCCACCTGCCAAAAATCCTCCTATAGTTACCAAATTGTTTGGTACAAAATAAATAATTTCATAAACATTATTATTAAAAATATACTTAGGTGTAAATGTGTTCACAGCGTTTTGTGGAAGTAAATGCCTAGGGAAAACATCCCCTTGTGTGGGGGGATTAATAACAGTAAATGAATATTCATTATATCCTGCATAGGATCCAGCAACTCCATTATTTCTAGTAAATCGTGGCCATTTTCCTGAATATATCCATTCTGGCTCTGCTGGTTCATCCGGTATTACTATTACCGGATCATCGCCAGGTATAGGATCATTTGCTGGATTACTAGATCCTTTTTCTTCAGGGGGACATGGTAGAAGATATCTATTAGTATCTTGCGCTAAAACATCCATCGAAAAACCATTAGGACATAATTTAGTATCGCAAGTTTTTTTTGGACATTTACAACCAGGTGCTCGTGTAGTTACTGTACTTCTTTGATATAAACCATATGTACCCTTAGTTCTAGGATTCCAATTAGATTCTCCCGGATTTGATCGGGTAGATCTTTTCTTATTTGTTAATTGTGGAATACCAAATGGTTGTTGTCTGTATTTATTAGCACAAACAATTTCACGATGCCTTCCATTAAACATCCATCCTGTAAATCGGGGTTTTCCTGCGAAATAAGGACCATTGCCATTGCCATTAATATCACATCTTTTCCCCTTTCTACATTTGCTATTTGCTGCCTTAATAGTATCCAATTTTAGTCTCTCTAAACGTCCACCCGAAGTTACAGCTCCTTGTACTTTGAATTTATTATTATTAGGTTTCCATACGGTTAATGCATTTTTTGGAGGTTTTATATTTGCGGTATTAACTTTTATTAGTCCGATAGCACTTGCATTATCATTAGAAATTGTACTACCAGTTGACCCTTTTACTTCTACTCCATTAATATTTTCTATAGTATTTTTACAATTATTTAACTTAATATTCATTTTCACGGTTTGTCCTAGAATACTCCAAACGGAAGATTCTATTAATCCTATTGGCTGCCCATCAAAATAAATAATGTTGCCATTGGCGAAAAATGGATTTTTTGTAGGATCTTTTGTAGGATCTTTTGCCACATTTACATAGTAAAATATTGTTTGTTGATTGCAGGGGCCTGACGTGATACAATTAAGGCAAGAATCTCCACCGCTTTTTCTATATAGAGATTTTTCACAACATGGTTTTGTCCCACCCAAACAAGCACTTCCATAGGGACAAGCTGATGCAGGTGCATTTTGCAATCTAAGGTTTCTCTCCAATCCCCTTTGATAAGTATTCAGTGCACGATTTTTATTATATTGCGAATAACTAAAAGAATATGGTTTTTGCCAACCGGTATCCGTAGGACAAAGCAGACGTTTATGTTTTTGGTGATAGGTATTTCCGTCAGATCCAACTACTTTGCTATAATCAACGCAAAATTGTTGTTTGGGCTGCATGCCTGACCTGATTCGCTTATCATAACAAACTCTTGTATCCTGTTGGCAAGATATGGCATATGTGTCTTTGTAAATATCATTGGTGGCTTCTTTTGAAACACAAATATTATTTTTAGGAGGTTGCTTAAATGTAAAAGGTTTTTGTTGATACAAACTCCCATCCGAACGATATAAATAAATTCCACTACTTGCACCAATATTATTTAACTGTTTTATTTTGTTCGTGCATTCGGTATCATTTTTAAAAGAAAATCTTATTTGAGCCACAATACTTTCGTTATTTAAAGAATATCCAAAATCAGTTACTGTACCGAAAAATGCTCCACTCTTTAAATAAACATATTCGCCTCTCATAGGCATAGGTGTTTGGAATTTAATATTGTTTGATAAACTAAATTCAATATAACAGGATCCATGACATCCTTTATAACACTCTTGATTGCCTTTATTACTTCTACAACAACATGCTAAAGTCTTTCTATATCCTGCAATTGGTGCTCTGTAAGGGGCGCCAACTTTAGAACTACCTAATACTTTATAGGATTCATGTTCAACACTCACAGATGGATCTAAGTTTTTAATACCGGTCCATACGCCTCCAATAAAATTTCCTCCATTAGGATTTTTGAAAAATAATCCAGTCGTTTTTTGAGGTGTATTTATAAATCGTTCTTTTAAAACACAAGAGTTTCCGCTTGATCTAACAATAATTCTAACATTTATAGGAAATGCACCGGAACAATCATGTGCATTAATCTCACCTAAGGGAATACAAGCATTGGAATTGGGAAACAAAATATCTTCAATGATACCAATTTCTTCTATAGATGAAGGGGTTGGTGGAGGTGTATTTTGTGGGTCAATATATCCCATAAATATTTTATTGCCTGGCGCCAATACAGTTCCATAATCAAATCCGTATGTACTTTTAAATTTCCATAATTTGAAATTTATATTTTGAATTAAAAAGTAGTTTCTACAGCATTGTGTTCCACAGCCAGCTATAGTACAGGAACAATTGTTTAATTTGTTACCATTTGAATCTACTAAATCTAATTCTCGTCCTTTATTACGAGAATCAAATCTAGCATTATGGTTTTCGTATTTATTTACTAAACCTGTACTATTAAATGTATTATAAATTCTTGATCCATCAGAATTATATTTCTTTGTTCGACTATTTCTCATTTTGAAACTTGCCATTTATATTAACAAAAGAAAAAATAGGAGTGATATATAATGAGTATTATTGTATACATATTAATTATACTATTTGGATTTTTAATTGTTAATCATATTTTTGAATACTGCATGCAATTAACTGAAGGAATGACATCGGAGACCTTACATTCTTTAGCAGTTAAAGTTGGTGGTACTGGTTCAAGTATTACAAATGTAAAAGATGAATTAAATAAAACTCTTGAAAGAAGCAAAGAATTATTATCCAAAATTAGTTCAGCAGGGACTACGAAAAGCATGAATAAAGCAGCCGGTACTCATAAATCAATCCAATCATTAAATTTAAAACCAAAAACAGTAGATTGTGAGAATTTTCAAAATCAATCTACTATTGAAAAATTACAAAGCACGAGCAATTTACATACACAAAATTTAGGATCATTAAACGGTATAATTGCAAATATTAATTCGAATATGAAAAAAATCGAAGATAAATTAAAAGGAATGAAACCAAAGAAATAATAATTAAATACATATATAATGGATTACTATATATGTATTTTTCTTGCTTTTGCCATAACAGTATTATTATTAAATTA
>Ga0115011_10001853_pt1 | contig 14952 bp, 10 predicted proteins | sample TroAtlMetagenome_2_FD_88705 | JGI IMG/M metagenome (GOLD analysis project Ga0115011, IMG submission 88705) | Marine eukaryotic phytoplankton communities from Atlantic Ocean - Tropical Atlantic ANT8 Metagenome | ecosystem: Environmental > Aquatic > Marine > Oceanic | place: Tropical Atlantic...
CCCTTGCTGCAGGTGGAGTCCTCGTTGCGGCACTCTGCCACGGTCATTTTGCAGCCGCAATCGCAGCCTTCCGAGTTGGCCCGCTTGAGGATGGCTGCATGCTGTTTCTCGGTGGACTCCGTCTGATCGAGCCAGGCAATTTTCTTGTAGTCGGTGACCTTTCGCTCGCTGTTTTCCTGTGCCTCGGACGCTTGGCCAAGCGCCACGAAAACCACGCCGAGGGCAAGAACGCACTTAATCAATAATTTCATAACCAGCCGAATATCGCAGGCGTGACTTTTATTACAAGGGATTTGTCTCTGAAGGGTAAAGGGGTGAGGGGTCAGGGGTTAGTCCGTTTGCCCAAGCGCTTGTTTTATTCGGCATCACTTGGCTCCGCTTTGGAACGGCGTTTTTCGTGGTACTCTCTGGCCAGGGTGCAGTCGTCGGCCAACAGCTCGTCCAGTTTGGCGAGGATCGCGCTGTTGTCCTGCGCGGGGTAACTCTCCAGTGCCGCCTGGTACTCAGGTAATCGATAGAGGAAATCACCGATCGATTCGCTGGCCGCCGTGCGGCCGTTTTTGCCGTAGTTGAGATCGTCGAGCAGGTGCGCGTTCAACTCCTGCTCGAACTGGCCGCCCATCGGCAGAGCCAGCATCGGTTTGCGCAAATGCAGCGCCTCGGTCATCAGAGTGAAGCCCGCAGTGGAAATCACCGCTCTGGACGAGGCCAAATCCGCGAGGAATCCGTCGAGGCTGAATGGCCGAAATGTCAGGTTGCCCTCCTCCCCTTCCCGTCCCGCGCCATAGACGAGAAATCGTTCGCGCGGGAATTCCCGGAGCATTCCCATGAACGACTCAAACTCCTGAGTGAAGTAAACGAGGATGTGCCCCTCGTCGCTTGGCTTCGCGTCGAACACCGCCTGCCGCAAGATGGGCGGAAACAGCAGCGTGCGATCGTTTTTGACATCGCCAAAAAAGAACGTGGTCACGAGGGAGACATCCGGTTTGGGCACAAAGGCGCGGATCACCGTCTCGGCGACGAGCGCGTCCTTTCGCAGTGGCGCCGGGCAGGGATACTCCATGTACCGCATGCGATGCTGGTTATCGATGCTCACCAGCGGCAGGTCGCGGTGCGTGGCCATGTAGGCGGTCAACGGTTCGAAATCACACAGCACGATGTCCGGCTGAAAACAGTTAAAAACCGTTTCCTTGAACTCACGAAACTTGGAGATGCCACCGGTCAGCGACTTGAGATTTTTGATCGCCGTCTGCAGTTTGCTGACCCGATTCTGGATCGCGACGATGTGCAATCCCGGCACGTCGAACATGTCGAAATCGTCCTTGAGATTCCGGAAACCGCGATCATAGCTCACGCCGAGAATATCGTGTCCCTGAGCCCGGAGATGCGTCATCATCTCCCGCGCTCGGGAGGAATGCCCGGATCCACTGCCGGAAATACCATAGACAATTTTTGCCATCTTTTCTACGCGACCCGTTTTACTGGAGCACGCCCCGTGATGAAAGAAATCTGTTTAGGGAAACCGCCGGTTACCTTCGGTCGGTTGGGCGGCGGGTGCCACGGGCCCCACTGGTTGCGGGAAGGTTTTTGAAGAAGCCCTCGATGACGGTGGCTGTCTCGGTGTTGTCGAGTTTTCCGTCTTTATTTTTGTCGCCTTCAGTCGACCATTTTTTTACTGCAGTCCGCACCTCCTCCGGGGTGATTTCCCGGTCGCCGTTACTGTCTGTGGAGTAACTGAACGCCCGAGCCGCTGTAAATGAGTCGGGTGCAGGCGCCCCCTGACGGTTCAACTCAGTGCCGAGGAGCGTCGCAAAACCGGCTATCAACTCACGTCGACCAGCAGCAGAATCGTCCCCCTTCCAATTCAAGTAAAGACCGAGCCATGCCGATTCAAACTCGCGCTTGGCCAAGCTGTCCTTGGCCTTGGCGTGCGCCATGAATCCCTTGGCCAAGCGCTTGGCCAAGGCCGGGGCTTCAATACGCGGCAACTCGGCGACCGGCCCTCGCCCGCCACCACTGGGACGTCCGCTTGGCCTGCCACCGGCACGACCTCCTGCACGACCTCCGCGGCTCCGCATCAGGCGGGCCACGGCCTCGTCGGTGTCGCCGTATTCTGCCCGTGCCTTGGCCAAGGCCACCTTGAGTTCGGCTATTCGCTCGGCATGCTCGGGGCGCTTGGCCAAGTCGTTCAATTCGTGGGGGTCATTTTTCAAATCGTACAACGCCACTCGATCCTCGCCCTTGCGGTAGAACAGTTTCCACCGATCATCGCGGATCGTACGTTGATCCCGCATGTAAGCGGTGAACAGGTGGTCTCGAACTTTTTCAGATTTGCCGCGAATGAGATTCGCAAGGTTTTTGCCCTCGACTCCTTCCGGCACAGGCAACCCGGCGAGACCGCACAGCGTCGGGTAAATGTCATAAAGGTAAACCAATGCATCCGATGAGCCCTTGGGTACAGGTCCCCCGCTGAAAACCATTTGCACCCGCGAGGTGTGCTCGTAGGCATTGTTTTTGCCGCTCGCACCGTGGCTGCTTTTCGACATGCCGTGGTCGGTCGCCAAAACAACGATGGTGTTGTCGGCCTGCCCGGTTTCCTTTAGCGAATCAAGTATGCGGCCAACGTGATGGTCGAGGTGCGAAATCAGCCCGTAATATTTTGCGTAGTCCCGCTTGGATCGCTCCTCCGGCGAGGCGTTTTCATTTTCTTCCCCACCCCGGCCACGGTCCCCACGGCCTCCGCCGCGTCGACTGCCACCCCGGGGCGACTCAGCGAGATCCGGCCGCAACGCTACATGGTTGGGCGGCAGGGTGATTTTTTCGGGATCGTACATCGTGGCCCACTTGCCCGGGGGCGTCACCGGTGAATGCGGCGCGGTTACTGGGATGTAGCAGAAAAACGGCTTGTCGATTTTCGCTCGGCTCTCGATGTACTCAATCGCTGCATCCGCAAACAACTCAGTCGAAAAGGACTCACCTGAATCGTACGGCACCATCAACCCTGCGATCATCCGGTTCACCGGCACGCCGATGTGCGACCGGGCCGCCCCGCCGAAAAACACCGCCTCGGCCTCGTCGAAACTATTCTCAAACGACAGCTCGCCGTTGTGCCACTTGCCGGTGGCGAAGGTGTGGTAGCCGCCCTTTCGCAACGCCTGCGGCAGGATCGTGCCGGAGTCGAGCCGCATCGGGGCGCGGAACAGCGGCTTGCCGCTCATGAGCATCGCGCGGCTGGGCAGGCAGGTGGCAGGGGTCATTGAGCCCTGGATGTACGCCTGTTTGAAAACGAATCCGTCGTGGAACAGGCGATCCATGTTGGGCGTCTTGACGTCCGGATTGCCCACCGCACCAAACGCGTCCGGTCGCTGGTCGTCTGTGAAAATGAACACCACGTTGGGCCGCTTGGCCGCAGCGCTTGGCCAAGCGATCGCGGCGAACAGAATGGTAAAGAGCGTGATTAGCCTTGTTTTCATGAGAGGCTATTAAACGTACAGAACCAGATATTGTTACAAAAAACGCCCTGTCGGACGCACAAGCCCGCCATAATAACTAACGGCGCTTTGGCGGGGCGGCCACGTACGGCCGCTTGTCGAAGGTGGAGCCATCGCCTAGCACACGCGGGTCGCGGGCCTTTTTCAGCCGGCTCATCAACTGCCGGTTGAGCCTGCGCTTGGCTGCGGCGTACTTTTTGTCATTGGCCACGTTTTTGGTTTGGTCGGGGTCATCGGCCAGCACGTACAACTCCTCGCGCGGGCGTTTGCCGAAGGCGTAGTCGTAGAACCACTTCCACTTTTCGTCGTTGCGATGCTCGATGACCCACGCCTTGGTCGGGCTGGCATCAAGGTCGCCATAGGTAATGAACGTATTGTGCTCCAGCAGCCGGTGCTCCGGCGCGCTGTCCTTTGTGAGGTTGTACGGATTACCCATCGGCCAGCGGTCCGGCGCGAAGTTGATGATGTACAAAAATTCCTCCGTGCGAAGTGCGCGTTGCGGATACGGCAACATTCCCTCGCGAGCCTTGGCCACGTGCCGCTCGCGGCCGGTGATCACCCAGTTGCGTTTTTTGTCGACCAGCCCCTGTTTTTTGGATTTCAAAATCGGCACGAGGCTGCGGCCGGTCATGACCTTCGGACGCTTAACACCCCCAATCTCAAGGAAAGTCGGTGCCAAGTCCATCAGGTTCACGAAATCGTCGACCACGCGACCGCCCGGTTTTCCGGGCCACCAAATCGCCAGCGGGACCTGCACGCCGAAGTCGTACAAGTTGCATTTGCCGCCCGGAAAACCGGGCGCGCCATGATCGCCGCTGATGACCACGACCGTTTTGTCCAGTTCGCCCATCGCCTCAAGCCGCTTGAGTATCAGGCCAAGCGCAGTGTCGAACGCCTGCACCTCGCCGAGGTAATCGGCAAAATCCTGCCGTACCTCGTGCACGTCCGGCAGAAACTTCGGCAGCCTGCCCTTGAGATCGTCCGGCTCGATGCCCCACAAATCCTTGCCGGAGCCTTTTGTCCACTTGCGATGCACGAGCGTCGGGCCAAACCAGTAGCAGAACGGCTTGTCACCCTCGCGGGCATCGAGGAACGAATTGAAATTGCCCATCACCTCATCATAGAGCAATTGCTTGGCCGCCTCCACCGACATGCCATCGGTCACGCGCTTGGTTGTCACCTGCGAAAACCCATTGAACCTGTTACCGCTTTTCTCGTAGCCAAACTCGCCCGCGCCATACGGGGCATCCCGCGGTGTGCCGGGCGTCCAGACCTTGTACGTCTCGCCGATGTGATAACCGGCATCGCGCAGCATCAGCGGAAACGACGGGATCGCCGGATCCCACTTGGCTCCCTGCAGGATCGCGCCCAAGCCGGTGCGGAAAAAGTACTGCCCGGAAAGTAGCGAGCTTCGGCATGGCGTACACGACGGCGCGGTGACGAATGCGTGCTTGAACAGCACACCGTTGTCTGCGATGCGATCGAACACCGGTGTCTTGACGACCGAATTCGCACTCGACCGTTCTTCAACCTTAGCATATGCGCTAGCGTATTTGCCCCAATCATCAGCAAATGCGAATAATATATTATGCGTATTGTTGCTTGAAATCCCCTTTAAAGGGATGAACAATGACGCCCAGAAGAAAAACAAAATCCTGTTCATGTCAAAAATTAAACAAAAATTAAATTCTCTTATTCTCAAAGAGAAAAAAGCAAATTGTCCAAAAAACAAATTCAAATTCAAGAATTCTTTAAGAACACTTACAATTGGATTGTCTTTTGCCTTTACAAACTTTGGGAGCATTGATCCTTTGGCGTCGGATTGGAATCAATGGAGAGGGAATCTTACAGATGGAAGCTTTAAAGGCTCTCCATGGCCAAACTCTATCAATGAGAGTAATTTAGAAAAATCATGGTCTACCGATAAATTGGGTGCGAGCTATTCCGGGCCTATCAGTGATGGCCAATATGTATTCACCACGGAATCCACCAAAGGAAAAGAATCTGTTCTTGCCTACAATCTCAAAGATGGGGAGCTGAAATGGAAACAGACTTGGGCCGGGGAAATGAAGGTTCCTTTTTTTGCGGCAAGAAATGGAAGTTGGATACGCTCCACTCCTGCAGTTGCTAATGGAAAAGTTTTTGTAGGTGGAATGCGCGACCATTTGCTTTGCCTCGATGCCAAAACCGGAAAAATAATTTGGGAAATAAATTTCCCAAAAAAATATGACACACCGCTCCCTGATTTTGGTTTCGCCAGTTCCCCACTAGTCGACGACAAGTATGTTTACGTGCAAGCTGGAGCAAGTTTTAGTAAGATCGAGCAGGAAACAGGTACCGTTGTGTGGCGGGCCTTGAATGACAAAGGGGGTATGTATGGCAGCGCCTTTTCTTCTCCTACTTTAGCAAAAATAAACAATAATGATTTAATTCTAGTTCAAACCAGATCTCATTTGAATGGAGTTAACCGTTTGGATGGCAAAGTATTGTGGGATAGGCCTGTTAAAGCATTCCGAGGTATGAACATTTTGACTCCTTTGGCTTTTGAGGACGGAATTTTTACGAGCACATATGGCGGAGGTTCCTCTTTTATTAGTGTAACAAAAAGCAAGGATGAATGGGCTACCGATATAAAGTGGAAAAATAATTCCCAAGGTTACATGTGCAGTCCTGTTCAATATAACGGTAAAGCTTATTTACACCTAAGAAGCAATCGCTTTGCTTGTTATGATCTTAAAACTGGTAAAGAACAATGGGTTAGCTCTAAAAGTTTTGGTAAATACATGAGCTTGGTGGTTAATGGAGATAAGATCCTAGCACTGGACCAAAAAGGAATTCTTTATTTGATCAAGGCGGACCCTGAAAAATTAAATATTCTGTCTGAACGCGAAATTGTAGATGGCGAGTCTTGGGCTCATCTAGGCATACAAGGTAAGAAAATGATGATTAGAAGTCTTAATCGCCTTTATGTTTTTGATTGGAATAACCAGCAGTAAACCAAATCTAAAAACAGTTGTCTTGGTTAATTAATTTCCTATGCAATTGAAACGAAGACCTGAGTGAGGTTGACAGCTTACTCTGTAGATCTTGTACATCTTGGTAAATAGAAACGTTTTCGGCGTTAGGCTCGGTGGTTTCGCGTTTATTTAATCTTACAAATCGATTGGTAATTTCCTCTATTCCAACCCTCTCTCCTTGATTGTTTCGAAGACTCCATAAAGCCTGAAGAGCTGCGCCGTAGGCAGCACCCTCACCCACCTTTAGTGTCACAACTTGTGCATTGAACACATCTGCCATTATCTGCCGCCAGAGCTTAGACTTCGAGCCTCCACCGGTCGCACGAATTTGTGTCGGCTTTATACCCAGTTTCTTGAGCCGACGCAGACCATAATTCATTCCCATAGTTACGCCTTCCATAGTGGCTCGGGCAAAATGTTTTTCGGTAAATGTTTTAGCACGGACACCGAAATAAACACCTGTACCATCCGGCACATTGGGCGTTCGCTCTCCCTCAAGGTATGGCAACAACATCAGGCCATCCGATCCGGCTGGAGCCTTGCGCGCAGCAGACTCATACTGAGCATGAGTCCACTTGAAATCCTTACGGATCAACTCAGTGGCGACTGTAACGTTCATTGTACAGAGCAGCGGTAGCCAGCGGTTAGTTGAATCACAAAACGCAGCAATTTCACCTTTCGGATCCACAACTGGTTTTCCAGCACAAGCGTAGATAGTGCCGCTTGTGCCAAAGCTCGCGGTTACGACTCCCGGACTCGTGTTGCCGGTGCCGATCGCGCCCATCATGTTGTCGCCGCCACCGGCACTGACCACGACGCCGGTGCTCAGCCCCAGCCGCTTGGCCGTGGAAGCCTGCAGTGTACCGGCTGATTGATCGCTCGAGATCAGCTTGGGCAGCTTAGCCTCCAGACCGGCGTCGATCGCCTTGAGCGTCTTCTTCGACCACTTGCGCGTGCGGACGTTGAGCAGCGCCGTGCCGCTGGCGTCGCCGTACTCCATCACGGCGTTGCCGGTGAGCCAATAGTTCAGGTAATCATGCGGCAACAGCACCGTGGCCAGCCGCTTGAAATTTTTCGGCTCATGTTTCTTCAACCAAAGGATTTTCCCGGCGGTGAACCCGGGCAGCACCGCGTTGCCCAACTCCTTGACCGCGCCCTTGAGGCCGCCGAGCTTGGCTATGATCGCGTCGCATTCGTCGGCCGTGGAGGTGTCGCACCACAGCTTAGCCGGGCGAATGACCTGCCCCTTTTTGTCGAGCGGCACGAAGCCGTGCTGCTGGCCGCTTACCCCGATCGCGCGTACCTCAGCCGCCGTGGCCTTGGCCTGCCTGAGCGCGGCGCGGATGCTCGACTCGGTGGCATCGATCCAGTCGGCCGGATGCTGCTCCTTGGCACCGGCAGGCAGGCCGTCGATGAGGCCGTACGCCTTGGCGCCTTCGCCAAGTACCCTGCCGTTTTTCGCATCCACCACCAATGCCTTGGTCGACTGCGTCCCACTATCAATACCGATAACCAGTTCTCTCATATGTTGCGTGTCGTAACGGCGGGGGGAATATCACAGCGCCGGCGTGAAACCAATACTGGAGGTGTTTGGTGGCCGGGTGGACGCCCCCTCATCCGGCCTACGGCCACCTTCTCCCCCGAGGGGGAGAAGGAAAATGGTTCGCGCACCTTGGCGTCCATTCGCGGTTCGAAAAGGCCCGCGCTTGGCCAAGCGCTCTTTGGATTGCGGTGGCAGAGCGAAGCGGCGACACCGCTTTTCGGCTTCGTCAAAGCGGCGCACAGCGCCGCACTCCACGACGCTGCTGCGTCAACCGGATGCCTTGCTCAAATCTTGACCCACACACACACTTGGCCAAGCGCATTCGACAATTATTACACGTCGATGACGTCGTCGTTTTTCTTCGGCCGCTCGTCGCCGGGTCGAGGGCCCGCTCCTCCGGGCGGGTGCATTTTGAAGTTACCGATCTGCGAGGCGAACCTCGCCTTCACACGCTCGCGCAGGATCGCACGAATCCCAGGCACCATCAGCGCAAAGCCGACCAGGTCGGTCAGCAAGCCCGGGGTCAGCAGCACGATGCCGCCAATCAAAACCAACAGCCCGTCCACCAACTCCGCCGTTGGCACCCGGCCGGCTGCCATCTCGGATTGGATTTTCGCGAGGATGGACAATCCCTGACTTTTGGCGAGGTACCAGCCCCACGCACCGGTCAACACCACCAGCAGGATGGTCGCCGGTAGTTGAATGCGGGAGGCCACCGCCACAAGCAGGAACAACTCCACCAGCGGAATCAGGATAAAAAGAATGAGCAACCTCGGGATCATGACCAGGCCAAGTCCAAAAAACGGACTCTATACGAATGGCTGAAAAAGTTCACCCTCATCCGATCACGCTTGGCCAAGCGCTTGGCCCATCCGTTCGCCGACACGGGCGTAGGTCTCGAAGCCCCTGGCTGTATTTTCCAGCAGGTCGGCGTCAAACTGCACTCGATCTTCCTCGAACAACACCGCCACACTCGAACCGCCGAAGGCGAAATATCCCTTCTCGTCGCCCTTGGCTACCGTATCGCCCGGCATATAGGTTTGACGCACGCTGCCCACCATCGTCGCGCCGATCTCGACAAACTGCACTTGGCCAAGCGACGGCGTGTCGATCGCGGTCACGATGCGTTTGTTCTCCCAAAAAATCGTCGGCCTCGTGATGAGCGCGATGGGGTTCACCGAGTACAACCAGCCGTTGATTAAACGGGGTATCCCAGCCTCCCCGGCGCAGGGAAAATGGAACCGGTGGTAATCGACCGGGCACAAACGCGAGAGCAGCATCGAGCCGCCCTCGTAGCGCTTGGCCAAGTCGGCGTCTCCGAGGAATCGTTGCAGATCAAACGACTGGCCCTTGACGAGAAAGTTGTCCTCCGCGGAGATGTCCGCAAACACCATGTGCCGGCCATCGGCAGGAAACACCACCGAGTCCGCCTTCTCATCCACCGGCCGCGCCTCCGGTTTGAGTTTGCGATAAAAAAACTCGTTAAACGAAGCATACTCGCTCGCAGGTTCGGCAAACTCAGACTCGTCCAGCCCGTACTTCTCGATGAATGGCGCGATGCGAATGTAGCTTTTGACTTCGTCCATCTTGCGCCCGTACCAGGCGGAGACAATCCATCGGCGGAGCAAAAGCCACTGCGTGAGCCGGCCAAGCGGATTGCCGTACACCCAGCGCAAACCCCGCTCGCCATAAATGGCTTCTGTTTTCAACCCGCCGTCGTGGCGATCCACGTAGCGTACCTCGCCACCGGCCAGGTTTTCCTCAACCGTCATCGCCGCGCAGGCTACCTGTCCGACGCCGGATTGGAAATGCCGCGCTGCTTTTTTTGAAACCTTTGAGCAACGAACTGCGTCTGACGCTTGGACCGACATGAAAATCAAACACTCGATTCATCTCTGGCTTGGCCTGACGCTGCTCGGCGCAGGCACGACTGTTTCTGCGGAAAACTGGCCCACATGGCGTGGCCCACAGGCCAACGGCGTGGCCCCGGGCGGCAATCCGCCCACCGAGTTTTCCGAGGAAAAAAATGTCCAATGGAAAATCAAGGTGCCCGGCTCGGGCAGCTCCACCCCGGTGGTTTGGGAGGATCAGGTGTTCATCCTGACCGCTGTTACCACCGGCAAAAAAGTAGCCGCCCCCGAGGGTGGCTCGTCCGCCGATCGGGGCAGTCGCAGCACGCAGCGCGGCCCGCGGCCCGAGGGACGTGGCGGCGAACGCCCCCCGGGCAGAAGCGATCGGGGTGAGCGCAGCGAACGCGGCGGGCGGGAGGGTCGCGGCGGTTTTGGCGGCGGCGGCTTCAACCGGGAGGAGATGATCAAGCGGTTTGACAAGGACGGCGACGGCGAACTGAACGAGGCCGAGCGCGACGCACTCCGCGACGAGTTTCGACGGCAATTTAGCCGGGATCGCGGTGGCGAAAGCAGTCGACGCGGTGGGCGCTCCGGCCGCAGTCGTGGTGGATTCGGCGGCAGCCGCAAGCCCACCGAGGAATTTCAATTCGTGCTGATCTCCTACGACCGAAACAGCGGCAAGGAAAAATGGCGCAGTGTGGCCACCACGGCCGTGCCCCACGAGGGTCATCACCGCGATCACGGTTACGCCTCGGCCTCCCCGGTCACCGACGGGGAAAACATCATCGTCAGCTTCGGCTCACGAGGCCTGTACTGTTACGACATGAAAGGCAAGGTGCAGTGGAAGAAGGACTTTGGCGACATGCGCACACGGAACAGTTTTGGCGAGGGCAGCTCCCCCTCCCTGCACGGCGACACCATCGTGCTGCTTTGGGATCAGGAGGACGACTCACACATCTATGCCCTCGACAAAAAGACCGGCAAGGTGAAGTGGAAACGCGAACGCAAGGAAGCCACCGGCTGGTGCACCCCGCTCGTCATCACGCACGATGGCGTCACTCAGGTTCTCGTCAATGGCGCCACCGCTGTCCGCAGCTATCAACTCAGCGACGGCAAACTGCTCTGGGAATGTGGTGGCCAGACCGTCAGCGCCATCCCTTCCATCGTCGCGGACAAAAACAACGCCTACGCCATGAGCGGCTTTCGCGGGGCCTACGTGGCGGCGATCAAGCTGGGTGGTAGTGGCGACCTGACCGGGAGCAAGTCCGTGCTGTGGAGTGCCGACCGTGGCACACCGTATGTGCCCTCCCCGCTCCTGAGCAATGGCCGCATCTGGTATCTCGCCGGTAACAACGGCATCCTCTCCGTCCGCGAAACCAAGACCGGCAAATCGCTGGTCGAGGGTGAACGACTCAAGGGCATTAGCGGCGTCTACGCCTCACCCGTGAGCGCGGCCGGAAAAGTTTACATCGCCGGCCGAAACGGTGGGGTATCCGTGTTGAAAGACAGCGCCAAACTCGAGGTGCTCGCCACCAACGAACTCGACGAGAAATTCGACTGCTCCCCGGCGATCGCCGGCAAACAACTCTTCCTCCGCGGTAAGGAATATCTCTACTGCATAGCGGAAAAGTGAGCGGTGAGCAGTGGGCTGTTTTACTGGCTTCGGCGTTTGACCAAAAATGAGACCACTGCCCCGGCAAATAGCGGCAGCACAGCGAGCAGCAGCAGGATGAGGCAAAGCGCATTCACCTGCGAGTGGTGACCATAGTGCAGCAGGTTGAACACCCGCAGCGCCAGCGTCTCGCCACCGGGCGGCACGATCAGCACCACCGTCTCCGTGTCCCACAGGCATAGCAGATAGACCACGTACCAGACTGCCGCCATGGCCCAGCCGGCCTGCGGCAAAAACAGGTGTCGCCAACGCTGCCACCCCGACACGCCGGAGAGGTCGGTGACGTTTTGGAGATCGGCATCCACCGAGCGCTTGGCCAAGCGCATCCCCTCCCAGCCAAGCGCGAAGTACCGCAACCCAAGCGCCGCCATCACCACCCCGCTGCCGCCATAAAACCAGCCAAGCCAGGGCCGATTGAACACAGAGATTAGCACCACCCCAAGCAACACCCCCGGCAAAAAAAACAAAAGCCAACCCAGTCGGCATCCCCTCCGATCACTCGTCAGCGCACCCACCCCGGCCACCAGCAGCGCGGCCAAGGAGGCAAACCAAAATGAGTTCCAAATCGACCGCGACCCGGCGCGAATGGCATCGGGAAAACCCGACCACGTCCGGCCATCGAGCAGCAAATGGCCAAGCGGAAGCAGCAATGACACAACCACAGCGCAACAGGCCAGGCTGACTGCCGTGCGGTGAAACGCCCCGCCAAGCCGGTCTGCGAGAATCTCCGGGCGCACACCCTGACTTTCCCACGGCCAGGCGATCTCGCGTCCGCGAAAAATCAACAGTACCGCCAACGGCAACAGCGCCAGCACCCAGCCATACTGCCAAGCCAACTTGAAATTATAGGTTGAGCTGAATTCCACCCAGAATTTCGCCGGAAAAACATTTACCTGCAGGATCGCCGGCGCGGCGATGTTGTTAAACGCCAAGGCAAACACGATGACCCCCGACTGCATCAGCGCCGACCTCGACAGTGGGAGCAGCACTCCTTTCACCAACGGCCAGCCAGCCAGCCCCGGCTCCGCATCCAGCAACTCCGGCATCAGTCGCTTGAGAGCGCCGAAGGACAAGAGGCACGGCACCGGCCAAAGCATCAGCGTCAGCACCCACACCGCGCCGCCAAATGAGTATATGTCCAGCGGCAGCACCGGTTTCAATAACCCCACGTTGCCGAGCAAACCCAGCCATGTGTTCACCACCAAAAATGGAGGTAGTGAAAAAGAGGCCAACGATCCGCACAGCACAACAACGCGCCAGCGCCCGGAAGCTGCCGCCAGAAAAACGGCCACAAACCAACCTATGGCCATTGCGAAAAACGAAACCAGTGTCGCGAGCCCAAAACTGTTGAGCAGCAGTCCCCAGCTCATTTAGTCGAGGAAGATGGAATTCAGTTCGGCAACAGCGCGTTCGTTTTCAGCGACCACGCCTGGCCAGGCAATCGTGGCAGAAGCGCCCGGCGTCCCCGGATCCAGTGCTCCGGCTGCGACCAGCGCATCAATCACCGGCTGCGACTGCAGGTGCTTGGCCAAGCGCTTGGCCAAGCCGGGCCGCGGCGCGCCGGCGACGTAGCCGATCGAGTTGCGAATCGAAAACCCATCCTGAGAAAGAGACTGGCCGGCAATCGGCAGGCCGTTTTTCAACCCGGCACGAACGTCGTCCGAGTCTGTCAGGCCAAGCGCCACCTCTCCCCGCCCCACGAGTTGTACCACGACCGAATTGCCGTCCACGGTCATCACGTCGTTCGCCTTCAACGCCCGGCACCAGTCGCGCCATCGCGCCTCCCCCCATTGCTGGCGCAGCACCTGAAAATGCGTGGCGGTGGATCCGAACAACGGCAGCGCGATCACCACCTTCCCACGCCACTGCGCGTTGGTCAGCGAGGCCAAATCTTTCGGCAACGTCGCACGGCTTAGTTGGTTGGTGTTCCAAACCCATTGACGCGTCCGTGCGCCAAACGCCTCCACCGGCTGGCCCTTATCCAGCACGCCACGGGATGCGAGCTGATGAGTCCGGAACTCTTCATTGTTCCAAAACAGGTCGCACTGCGGGTTGGCCTTTTCGGCAATCAACCGGTTGACCAGGCCGACGGTCTTGACCGCCTCGCTGTCGTAAACCGCCCGGACCGAAATGCCAGTCTGCTGCTCGAACTCGCGTAGGATAGGCTCGGCGTAAACCTGGTCCTGCGACGTGTAGACGGTGACTACATCACCTCCGGAACCGCACCCAACCAGCAGCAGGGCCGTCACAAAAATCATCCATTTTTCCACCCAGGTATTCATGCCGTGCGTCGATGGTAAAACCACCATTCAAACATCAAAAAGCCGAGGCACAGCATGGCAATCCAACGCCACGCCTCCTTGTCGGCGTCCAGTTGCACCGTCGCCTCCACACGGCCGTACTCTCCCAGTTGCAGTTCCTCCCGAGGCCCGATCGCACTCTCGCTGACGTCAAGTAGGTTGACGCAAAAAGCCACCTCGTTCGTCCCCAACACCGCGCGATAGACCCCCTGTTGAAAAGTGTTCGCGAAGATCAATTCGCCGTTGGCAGTAGTTTGCGTTGTTTCTTCGCTTCCGTTCGGCAAGGTCACGGTGACGGTTGACTCCTCATCGGCCATGCGGATCGCAAACGATTCGCCCGCGCGCAGGCTGGTGCCCACTTCCGGACTCAGCCAGTCCATCGCGTTGGCGACGAAAATCGGGAACGACACTCGCAGTGGCCAAGTGCTGTCGAGCGGATTGAAGCCCACCCAGACCGCCCGCTGCCCGTCATGCTCGCCGGCGGCCAACAGCGGTGCGGACGGCGACTCCACCAGCGGCGTCATCCATGTCGGCAACGTGGCGTTCATCGCCTTTGCAAGTTGTACGTTGTCAAAGTTCACAAATCGCAACAGGGCGTGTGTACTTTTCCAGTCGACGACCGGCGGTGCCTCGAGCGTGCCGCTTGGCCGAAACCAGTTGGTCGACTGCGTGTGGATTGCCAGCACGTTGCCGCTTGGCCAAGCCCTTGGCTGCACAGCATCGAGGATGACCACATCCGCCGACGGATCCGGATCAGTCAGCGTGGCCGCCACGGTCAGGTCCAGCTTGGGCACGCTGCGCAACGCCTTCTCGAGAAAAGCGTTGCCGGAAGTCACAAGCAGTGCCTTCACGTCACGACGGGGCAGGCTCAACACCGAGCCGGTGTTATCCACGGCGAGGGCATCGTCGCTATTCAGCTGCATGCGAAACACGCCTTTGGTTTGCTGGCTGGCCACAAACACGAGCGACGCCATATTGGTCGGCCCCACACTGACCCGGCGGCTCCCCACCAGTTCCTCACCAAAAAACAACGACACATCACTGGCCAACGTGTTGGTCGAGGCATTGCCCATGGTGGC
>Ga0115011_10001855_pt1 | contig 14944 bp, 9 predicted proteins | sample TroAtlMetagenome_2_FD_88705 | JGI IMG/M metagenome (GOLD analysis project Ga0115011, IMG submission 88705) | Marine eukaryotic phytoplankton communities from Atlantic Ocean - Tropical Atlantic ANT8 Metagenome | ecosystem: Environmental > Aquatic > Marine > Oceanic | place: Tropical Atlantic...
CCGCGCGTCCGCCATTCTCGTAGACTTTAACGTTTTTGAGCATGTCTCTGACGTAGTTTTGCGCGTCATCTTCGTTATTATCAAAAGCGTGTAAGCCATAACCATAAGCGCCTAGGAAAGCGTAACGACCGTTACCCGTCACCTTTGGATTGGCCATGACAATCTCAATACCGTCGTTGGTCAAATCCTCCCAATCGTTGATGTTTTTAGGGTTATCTTTACGCACTAAAAAGACGATCGTACTGGTAAAAGGTACCGCGTTATCTGGGAACTGCTGCTCCCAGTCGTCCGCGACCAAGCCCTCTTTTTGTAATAGCTCAATATCTGAGCCTTGATTCATGGTTGCCACATCAGCTTGTAGACCATTTGCGACAGACAATGCTTGCTTACTTGAGCCACCGTGCGACTGCTTGATATTGATGGTAGCGTTAGGGTTTTCGGCTTGGTAATGCTCAACGAACATCGGGTTGTAGTCTTTATAAAAATCACGCGCTACATCATATGAGACATTTAACAGCTCAATGTTTTGCGCCTCCCCGCTTGCCGCAGAGTCAGCACTGGTTGCCGTGTCTGCGGTCTCATTATTGCTACAGCCTGCTAGGCCAATTGTGACTGCTACGCCTGCGATACTGAGGGCGCTTAGCGTTTTGTTTTTAAATAAATGGGTTTTATTTACAGAGTAGCTTTTGGTCATAAGTGCCTCGACTCGAATAGATCATTGATAAACGTTCAATAAAAAAAGGGAATAGGTCCTGCCCTGCGGCTGAATAATCATGCAAGTATGCTAACAGCGTCTGCATATTATCTTTAATGATGAATATGTGTATGTTTCTGCCAAAATGGAATATATGAGTATGAAAATATCAAAAAAGCTAATTAAAGGAATATCTTGGCATTAGCCACGTTATTAGCTATGCTGCTTTAATCTAATGGTTTTACCTTTATCTTTTTATTTACTATCTTTCTAATACTATCTTTCTAATACTATCTTTCTAATACTAACTTTCTAAGTATTAAGGCTTATATATGACCTTGCGCGCCTCTCAAAAACCTTATACATCGCTTGCCATGTTAACGGCAATATTCATCAGTAGCGCATCGCTAGTAGGCTGCAATAACACCTCATCCGCTACTAGCACTAGTACTATGGCAACAGCTAGCTTAGCAACTGTAGCCGCCGTATCTCCTGCCGTACAAGTGGTAGTCGGTGATTATGTGTCAGATAGCTATAGTCAGCGTCATCAAGGCTATGATTGGGTCGCCGTGAAGGTGCAAGCAGATGAGAATGATCAGAATAGCGTTCATATAACAGTGCGCTCTCGTGATGATATAAAAACGCCAACTTGCACCTTTGATGGCCAAGCAAAACTCATGGGTCAAGATCAAGCACACGGGATTATCTTTGAGACCACAGCTAATGACAGTAAAGTATTTTTACAATTTCAAGGTGGTCAGCTGACGATAGATAGCGATGATAAGTACGCGCTTAATTATTATTGCTCTGGTGGCGGCTCAATCGTTGGCGATTATCAAAAGCTAGCAGGAGAAGTCGAATTGAATTAACGCTCAAGCGTTATAATGGTTTGGTTAGGTTTTAATGATAAAAAAGGTGTCAAACTCATGGTCTGACACCTTTTTTATGCTTGAAGATTTTAAAACTATCTTAAACTGCAGAAGCGCCAGTCAGCTTAACCTCAGCGCGTTCTTCTTTAGCAATACCGGCATAGTAGTCTCGCAAGATCTCAAGCACCTCAGGGCGGCTAAAGTTATCAGGTACCTCAAGATCCTCTGATAGCGCTTTACGCAGTTTGGTGCCGGATACTTTGACGTGCTCGCTTGCATCGTGCGGGCAAGTTTTATCAGAGGCCATCGCTTGACACGCATTACACCAAAAGGTCCAGCCAATTTTAAGCGGCTGAGTGATCAGATCGTCCTTGCCAACATAATCAAAGATGGTTTGTGCGTCAAACGCGCCGTAGTAATCACCAACACCGGCATGATCACGACCAACGATGAGATGGCTACAGCCGTAGTTTTGACGGAATACGGCATGTAATAAAGCTTCACGAGGGCCTGCATAACGCATATCTAGCGGATAGCCCGCTTGAATCACGGTATCGGCTCTGAAGTAATTATCTATCAGTGTCTTAATGGCCTCTTGACGTACTTCAGCGGGAATATCACCTGGCTTTAGCGCCCCAAGCAAGGAGTGAATGAGTACGCCATCGCAAATCTCAATAGCAATCTTCGCCAAATACTCGTGTGAGCGGTGCATCGGGTTACGCGTCTGAAAAGCAGCAACCGTTCTCCAGCCTTTGTCACTCAATATCTCACGGGTCTCACTTGGGGTTTTGTAAATCTCAGGATATAGCTCAGGAAATTCGCCTTCACTAAGCACCTCGACGCGGCCTGCGACATTGACCTCGCCTTGATTGAGCACTTGTTGCACGCCTGGATGCTCAGGATCAGTGGTAGTAAAGACTTGCTGGCACTCGTGATCTTTATCGATATCGTAAGTCTCTTCGACAGTGATAATACCCATCACCTCGCCGTCCTCGCTTACAAGCGCAACTTTATCGCCTTGATTAAGAGTGTCGGTTAATACTTTAGGCGCAGATAAGGTAATCGGAATCGGCCAAAACAGACCAGCATTATCACCTGACTTTAGGCGCATCTCATCGACCACCCCTTGCCAGTCCGCCTGATTCATAAAGCCATCTAGTGGTGTAAAACCGCCAATACCTAGCATAATTAAATCACCGCGCTCGCGTGAGCTTAAGGTAATGGTCGGCAGGGTGCTAGCAAGTTTGAGCGCATCAGCGTGCGCTTGTCCTTTTAATAGCAAAGGCTCTAGAGTGTCACTGCCATGTGGCGGGACTAGCTTGGATTGTGATTGATTATCTGATGTTGACTGCGCAGGAATAGACGTCATAGTGTTTTATAACCTTAGGTTGTGAGCAATAAATGGATGACGCCTAGGCTAACCAATTTTGGTTATGAAAATTTATGCTGACTTTGGATATGGATATGACTTATAGGAATTTATATTTATCCGCGCACAGTTATATGATGTCAGCCTGTATTGCTTTAAGCCCATTTTTGAACAGCTCAGTGTCGAAGCACGCCCTAGATTAGCGCTGAAGCACGCTCTAGAACTATTACACACGCAAATCATTATTGAGATGACGTCATGTATAAATATAACTACGCCGATCAAACGCTGGTAGAAGAACGCGTCGCCCAGTTCCGCGATCAGACCGAGCGCTTTTTGGCAGGCGAGCTGCCAGAGGATCAGTATCTACCGCTACGACTGCAAAACGGTCTCTACATTCAGCGCTACGCGCCGATGCTACGGATTGCTATCCCTTATGGCCTACTTGCCAGCTATCAGCTGCGTAAACTTGCCGAGATTACCCGTAAATACGATAAAGGCTACGGGCACTTTACCACGCGTACCAATATTCAGCTCAACTGGCCAAAATTAGAAGAGGTTCCTGATATCTTAGCGGAGCTGGCCTCCGTGCAGATGCATGCGATCCAAACTTCAGGCAACTGTATTCGTAATACCACCACTGACCCTTATGCCGGTATTCATGCTGAGGAGATTGCTGATCCGCGTCCTTATTGCGAGATCATTCGTCAATGGTCAACCTTTCATCCTGAATTTGCCTTTTTGCCGCGTAAATTTAAGATTGCGGTTATCGGTACAGAGACCGATCGCGCAGCCACGCAAGTCCACGATGTTGGCCTTCATGTTAAGAAAAATGACGCCGGCGAGCTTGGCTTTGAGGTGCTAGTAGGCGGCGGTCTTGGTCGTATCCCTGTACTGGGTAAAGTCATTAATGATTTTCTGCCGCGCGAGCATCTGCTCAGCTATTTAGATGCGATTTTACGGGTCTATAACTTGCATGGTCGCCGTGACAAAGGCAGCAAGTATAGATCTCGCATCAAAATCTTGGTCGATACTTTGGGCGGGCGCGAGTTTGCTAAGCTCGTTGATGCCGAGTGGGAAGCGAATACCAAAGATGGCCCGCTCACCTTAACTGATGACAATTTTGCGACGGCTACCAGTTATTTTAGCGAACCTGATTACAAGACATTTGATGCGCTACAAGTGCAGTCTGAGCTGCAGCAGCAGCTTGCGGACGATAAAGACTTTGCCAATTGGTATCAGCAAAACACCGTCGCGCATAAAATTGCAGGTTACCGCGCGGTGGTCATCTCCTTAAAAGCAGGACTGGTTGACGGTAAATACGTGCCTTCAGGCGACGTTACCGACTCACAAATGGATGCGCTAGCCGATCTTGCAGATGAGTACAGTTTTGGCGAGCTGCGTGGTACCTATCAGCAGAACCTGGTTTTTGCTGATATCGAAACCAATAAGCTATACGAGCTGTGGCAGCAATTATCAGATCTGCACTTAGCGCGTCCTAATATTAATACCTTAACCGACATGATCGTCTGTCCCGGTTGGGATTACTGCTCGCTCGCTAATGCCACGACGCATAACATCGCCGAGCAAATCGAGAAGCAGTTTAGCGATCTGGACTACTTGTATGACTTGGGTGATATTCGACTCAATATGTCGGGCTGTATCAATGCCTGCGCGCATCATCATACTGGTGATATCGGCATTCTCGGTGTCGATAAAAAGGGCGAGAACTGGTATCAGATCAGCCTTGGCGGCAACTCAAGTAACGATGCTAAATTAGGCAAAATACTTGGCCGCTCTGTCCCAACCGAAGCGGTGGCGGATACCATTCAACAGATCGTTGATGTCTATGTCGATCTACGCGCAACCACGGATAACGATGTCGAAAGCTTTGGCGAATTGGTAGAGCGCGTCGGTATTGATCCGTTTAAGGAGAAGGTCTATGGCTAATCATCATATCTTAGATAGTCAAGGCGGTGATATTAGCGCGCAAGATAACTGGCTGGCACTAAGCACTGATACTCTACCCGGCGGTATTGCTTTGAGTGAGATCACTTTGCTTGAGCTGCTACACCGGCAAGAAAAGCCTGAGGTTATCGTGCCGCTAGCCGATCTGCTGAATACTGAAGGCGCGCTTGCAGGCGGGCTGATGAACGAGGTGTATGAGCTTATCGTTCAGCACAGCAGTCATCTTGGCGTGTGGATTACTGCCGATACTGATGCCGATGTCCTAAGCAAACTTAGCGAGCTGTTATTGAAGCAAACGCTGATTGTCATTCATGTGCCCAAGTTTGCTGATGGTCGCGGCTTTAGCTTTGTACAAACCTTACGTCAATTGGGCTACAAAAAAGAGATTCGGGTCGCAGGCGAGTTTGGCCGTGACCAAATCGCTTATCTTTTGCGCGTCGGCGTCGATAGCTTTGTACTGAGCGAACATGATATACATCCGGACTCCAAGTTTCATATCGAACAGGCCTTTACCGCGCTTGCCAGTAGTTATGGGGGCCGTGATGCCTCCGCACTACCTATGTTTGCAGGCGCTTAGTTTTTACTTTTCTATTTAACAATGACATTAATTTTCTAATTTAAGGACATAACCATGAGCCAACTACATCCAAACCTAGACATCGACCAAGCTAATAAAGACTTGCAAGGCAAATCGCCTGAAGAGATCGTTGAGTGGGCGCTATCGCAAGCCAAAAACCCTATTATCACCACTAACTTTCGCCCTTATGAGTCTGCCATTTTGCACTTAGTCGCTTCACTGCGCCCTGACATCACCGTATTATGGGTAGATTCAGGCTACAACACCGATGCCACTTATCGTTTCGCTAATAAAGTGATTAACGACTTAGACCTAAACGTCATTACTTATATTCCTAAGCAGACGGCGGCCCACCGTGACGTCACTCTGGGTGGTATCCCAGGCGTCAATGACGAGCTACACGACAAATTCACTGAGCAAGTCAAACTTGAGCCGTTTCGCCGCGCCCTTGATGAGCTAAAGCCTGACGTTTGGTTCAACGCTATCCGCAAAGATCAAACCGAATTCCGCCAAGGTCTCGATGTTCTCAGCCTCTCAAAAGACGGTGTGCTAAAAGTTGCGCCGCTGTTTGAAAAAACGGATAGTGATTTAGATAAGTACTTAGATGAGCACAACCTGCCTAACGAGTTTGATTATTTTGATCCGACTAAGGTTGAAGAGCACCGCGAGTGCGGACTACACACCCAGCTGTAGGTTTTAGTACTCATCTATAATTTGTAAAAATCAAAAAGCCCTCTCACCTTGAGAGGGCTATTTGATTGTATCTATTGGTTTGTATCTATTGGTTTGTATCTATGACTGCTAAAAAGAGGAATTGCTATTTACGGCCAAGCACCCAGCCGCGATCCATAAAGACATTAGCGCCATGTATATAGTTTGAGTCATCAGATGCTAAGAATACGGCCAATGCAGCAATCTCTTCTGGCTTGCCAGCACGCTGAGCAGGGATGCGATCTAAACACTCATCATCGATACCGTCAGTCATTGGCGTTTCGATAAAGCCTGGCGAGAGCATGTTTGCGCTTTGATTATTGATTTATTGAAAATATGCTAACACAGTTAAACGAATATCGATGTTAGGGTATGTTTGCTTAACTTTAAATACGTAAAGAACTCGCCTCACTCATTCCTATATTAAACAAAAATCGCTATTCTTATGAAAAATATAACTATACTAATGCCAATCCATTAGGTGAGATAGCGCGCGCGATACTTCATAATGACGCCATACATAAATTTGCATAATCTTTGGTGCTCCTATGAATACCTTTCCCTTATTCTTTAAACTCGATAACCGCAAAGTATTGATCGTGGGTGGCGGCGATGTGGCACTGCGAAAGGCGGATTTGCTTAGCCGTGCCGGTGCTGCTATTACTATTATTGCCCCTAGTATCTGTGATGAGCTGCACGCGTTATTAAGTGATGAGAAGCATACTCTTATTTATGAAAATTATAATAAAAAGTATATGCAAGGCGCGCGCGTTATCATCGCCGGCACTGATGATGAGGCGTTGAACCATCAAATTCATGCCGATGCAACCGCGCTCAATATTCCGGTCAACGTCGTTGACACTCCGCATTTATGTGACTTTATTTTTCCCGCGATCGTTGATCGCAATCCGATTGTTATTGGTATCTCATCGAATGGTAAAACGCCCGTGTTGGCGCGTTTACTGCGGGCACGACTTGAGACGCTGATCCCGCAAGGTTATGGTAAATTGGCAAAACTGGCAGGCGAGTTTCGTAGCGAGGTCAAAAATAAAATCCCAACGCTTACGGGTCGTCGTCAGTTTTGGGAGCGCGCCTTTGAAGGTAAGGTCAGTGAGCTCATCTTTGCTGGCAACGAGACTGAGGCGACTGCGCAATTGCAAAAAGACTTAGCTGAGACTGCTACAAAGATTGCCAATCAACATAGCGATGATACAGAAGTGGCCACAAACTCTGCAGCAAACTTAGACAATCAAGATACAGATTCAGATATCAGCAATAAAGGCAAAAATCCTGTTGGCGAAGTCTATATCGTAGGCGCAGGCCCAGGCGATCCGGAATTATTAACCTTTAAAGCGCTACGTCTCATGCAGCAAGCCGATATCGTCTTTTATGATGCGCTCGTCTCCCCGCAAGTATTAGATTTGTGCCGCCGTGATGCGGACAAAGTCTATGTCGGCAAAAAACGTAGCAATCACGCGGTCGCGCAATTGGGTATCAATGAGTTGTTAATCAACGAGGCCAAAAAAGGTCGCCGAGTCGTGCGTCTCAAAGGCGGCGATCCGTTTATATTTGGACGCGGCGGTGAAGAGATTGAGAGCCTGCGCGCGCACGGTGTGCCTTATCAAGTGGTACCAGGTATCACTGCTGCTAATGCTGCCGCGAGCTACGCTGGTATTCCACTCACCCACCGCGATCATTCTCAGTCGGTGCGTTTTGTCACAGGGTTTTTAAAGGCTGGCGTGCCTAATGAAAAGTTTGAGAATCTGCTCGATACCAATGAGACGGTGGTCTTCTATATGGGCTTGCATTCGCTAGAGCGTTTGACTGAAGGTTTAATCGAGGCAGGCCGTAGCAGTGAGACGCCTATCGCTATCGTCTCCAACGCTAGTATGCCTAATCAGCAAGTGCTGACTGGTACACTGGCTAGTATCGTAGAGCGACAAGAACAAGCGCAGTTGCCAACGCCTGCCTTACTCATTATGGGTGATGTAGTGGCGCTGCATCATGATTTAGCTTGGTACAATCTACATCTGCAGCAGCATGAGCAAAGTCTAGCTAATACTGAAAGTAATTGGCTGCGTGGCGGGACAGCAACAACACCAAAGGGTCAAGCTAAGGGTCAAGCTGTTGACCAACAAGCTCATGCGTTATCGATGATTGCTACTCTTTCTGAAGCAAAAGAGGATAGTTTAGAGCAGTTGGTTATTGGATAATCACTTTATTGTCATTATTGAACGGAGCCACTTTAATCATTTATTAAGGTGGCTTTTTCGTTTTCCTAATTCTCTCAGTCTTAATAGACGGTTATTTTAGTTCATATTAGACCCTTCTAATCATTCAAGCACAGCAAACCTCAGCAATTCTTGCTAGAATAAAACCCTTTTTATTTATTGCTATTAAGACTACCTATGTCCGCAGCTGATATTGTTAAAAACCCCGTTAAGCCGCTCACAATCCTGCATACCTCAGACTGGCATTTGGGGCGCAGACTGTATGGTCGTATGCGTTATGAAGAGTTTGAAGCTTTTCTAGCTTGGCTTGAGACGACCATCAGCGCGCAAAATGTCGATGTGCTTATCGTTGCCGGTGATATCTTTGACACCATGACGCCAAGCAATCGGGCGCAAGCCCTGTATTATGAATTTTTGGGCAAAGTCTCAACTTTATGCTGTGAGCATATTGTCATCGTCGCCGGCAATCACGACTCCCCAACCTTTCTCGATGCGCCAAGCCAAGTGCTCAAATTCTTAAACGTGCATGTCATCGGCACTGCTTGTGAGGACTTAAACGATGAGGTGTTAATATTAGATGATAGTAACGGTGATCCGCATTGCATCATTGCCGCTGTGCCCTATCTGCGCGATCGTGATGTGCGTAGCAGCAGTGCTGGCGAGTCCGCCGATAGCAAAGATACTAATGTTGTTAAAGGTATCCGCGCGCACTACGATGAGGTCGCAAGCTTAGCCAAAGCCGCACAACAATCATTGTGCGAGAGACATCAGCGCCATATTCCTATCATCGCAACCGGTCATCTATTCGCAGCTGGTAGCAAAACCACTGAAGATGATGGCGTGCGTGATCTTTATGTCGGTAACCTCGGTCAAATATCAGCTGAGATGTTCGATGAGAGCTTCGATTATGTCGCGCTTGGGCATTTGCATGTGCCGCAGCGCGTTGGCGGACAAGAGCATATTCGCTATTCAGGCTCGCCTATCGCCATGGGCTTTGGTGAAGCCCGTCAGCAAAAGCAAGTGCTACTCGTACAGTTTGGCGCAGGGTTGGATAGATCTATTATAGAGCCGCAAACACAAGAACCAACTCATTTGTTAGTAGAGGTCACAGTAGAACCGGTTCAAAAAGTCACTAAAAAAGCGTCCACACTTAACCATGATTTGTTTGCCGATGATCTTTTTGGTTTTGAGGATACAGACATTACGGACAATAAAGAAGATGCTCCTATTTCATCAGAAAATAATGAAATAAATGCAACCCAATCCACACCAAATGATTATAAAGTCCTATATTCAGATGACAACAGTCATATGCAAGTCGTCTCGCTAGCTATTCCTTGCTTTCAAAAACTCGCGCAAATATCAGGCGATTTGGCCACTATTGCTAATACCATCAAAGACTTAAACCAAACGGAGTCGATATGGCTTGAGATTATTTATGATGGTGAGGACATTGTCACTGAGCTGCGTGAAGAAGTCGCTGCTATGATAGAAGGGTTGTCTTGTGAAGTATTAAAGATAAGAAATACACGCACTTATAATAAAGTGCTGAATCAAGAACAAAGCACTGAGACGCTGCAAGACCTAAATGAGCAAGATGTGTTTGAGCGCTGCCTTACGGTTAATGACGTGCCAGAGGAGCAAAAAGAATCATTATTAGACGCTTATCAGCAAATCTTGCATACGATTTATCATGATGATAGTCGGGCTGAATAAATAGCTAAATTTCTAAAAAACATCATCCATATTTTAAAATTTTGAACCATCCAAATCATAAGACTTACTCATGCGCCTCATCGAACTGCGACTCAAAAACCTCAACTCACTCAAAGGCGAATGGCACATCGATTTCGCTGATTCTGCTTTTATTAACGAAGGCATCTTTGCCATCACCGGACAGACCGGTGCGGGCAAAACCACGATTTTAGATGCGATTTGTTTAGCGCTTTATGGCGAAACGCCAAGGATTAATAGCATTAGTAAAAGCAGTAATGAGGTGATGACTCGGCAAACAGCAGAGTGCTTTGCCGAGGTAGTCATTGATCTCAATGGTACTCACTATCGCTGCCGCTGGGGTCAGCGCCGCGCTTATGGCAAGCCTGATGGTAATTTGCAGGACGCGACTCACGAGATAGCCTTGGTTAATACTCAAACTGACAATGAGAATAGTGACGATGAGATTTTTGAGAGTAAGCTATCACGTACTAAAGAGAAGATCGTAGCGCTTACGCGCATGGATTTTGAGCAGTTCACGCGCTCCATTTTGCTCGCGCAAGGCAGTTTTTCCGCTTTCTTAAAGGCCAAAGCGGACGCGCGCGCCGATATTTTAGAAAAGATTACAGGCACGGATATTTACGCGACGATATCGACTCATGTCTTTGAAAAGAAGCGCTCTGAGGAAGAGGTTTTAAGCAAACTACAGTATGGCTTGGATGGCTTGATTTTATTGACTACTGAAGAAGAAGCGCACATTTATGAGGAGTTAACAACGTCTCAAGCAGCACAAGCCAAACAGCAACAACAGTATCAGCAAATAAGTGAGCAGATTCAGTGGTTAGAGGCGGTTGACGAGCTGCAAGGCAGGCTTGCCGCTTACCAAAGCGACTTAACTCAAGCTGAACAAGCAAAACAAGACTTCACCTCTGATGCGAAGCGCTTAGAGGCTGCGATAAAAGCGCTGGAGTTAGAGAGTCAGTTCGGTCAACTCAGTCGCAGTCGCGACACTGTGCAGCGCTTGTCCGAGGAGGAGCAGACAGTAGCAGCAAAACTACCTACGCAACAGTCTGACTTACAGCAACTGCAAACTCGGCTTGAAAGCATTGATCAAAACTATAAGCAGGCCCAACAAGCACTACAAGAGGGCTTGCCTAAAATCGCTAAAACCCGCGAGCTGGATGCAAGTATCAAGCAGCAAAGCTATAGTCTAAATGATAGCCGCCAACGTCAAGAGTCGCTATCCGCTAATGTGCAGCGCTTAACGCAAGACATAATATCGCATCAAACCCTAGCTGCGCAAAGTGAGTCGCAGCTGGCGAGTACGGTAGAGTATCTACAGACGCATAGCGAGCTTACTGATATCGATACTGACATAGCCACTTTTGAGAATAGTGGTCGCAGGATTAAGACGTTACTGCAAGATAATATGACTCTAGCGGAGCAAAAAAAGGCTCTAGCGAAGCAAACCCAGCAGTACCAGCTAGACAAAGCCAAGCTTATATCACAGCAAGAGGCGCAAGAGACCTCAATTACAGCGACTCAAAAACAATTTAATGAGTTACAACAGCAACAGCAGCAAGTGCTTGCGACCACATCATTGGCGGATCAGCGAGCTGAACAGCAGCAGATTGAACATATCATCAGTCAAATTGAGCCACTGCTATATAGCAATCAGCAGCTAAGCACGCTCACCTCTCAAATCAAAAACCTGCAATCATCGCAGCCTAGTATCAGTGACACCTTAGCGACTCTCAAATCATCCATCGCTGATACTGAAGAAGCGATTAAAGTAGCCAAGGATAAGCGCCTAGAAAAGCAGACGCAGTTGACGCTACTCCAAAAAGTTGCGAGCCTTGAGCACTACATTGATGAGTTAGAAAACGGTCAGCCCTGCCCGCTTTGTGGCGCTTTAGAACATCCGAATGCGAATCGTACAACGACAGATGGGTCTTCGCAAATTTCAATCACTGAGCAGCAGCTCACCGACAGTAACTCAGTAATAGAAGATTTAGAGAGTGAGCTGTCACAGTATAAAATTGCCTTCGCGACTACGACCAATCAGTCGAAGGAGGAGCAACGGCATATAGTAGCCTTGATTGCTCAAGCCACTAAGCTTAGCGGCGATATTCAAGAGATGAGCAATAGCATAACGACTGACAATGAAAACTATAGTCATGCCATGTTAACTAACATCGAAGCGCTTAATGAGATTAGTCCGCTTATTGAAACGCTGAAACAGAGTCTACATTCTAAAACGGTAAACGCTGAACCCATTAATACGATCACTGAGCTATGCCATCAAGCCAAACAGCAATTGCTTGAATATAAAGAGAGAGTAAAAAAGTCTGTAACCGATTACGAGATTCTGAACGACTCCATAGCGAAGGTTGAAAAAGAATTAGCGCTTTTTGAGAAACAGCAGTATCAGCTGGCAAGCGAAATCAGTTTGCTCGATAATGATAATAAGCTCAATCAGCAAAGGCTTGATGGCTTGCAAGACAATACTAAAGCTCATTTTACTGAGCTACAAACACTTATCGCGGATGTGATCAGTATTATTAATAAATACACTGCTAGTCACTGGGCGTCTGAGCAAACTCAGCAAACAGGCCTTGAGATTCAGCTGTTACGATCGAGTATCGATGAGCAAACCGTATTAAATAATGTACAGATCGAGCAGCAGTTAACGGTTCTGCGTCAGCATCGCACTCATATGCTGGAGTTAAAACAGAAATACAATCAAGAAAAGCAGCGGCAGCAAACCCTAACGACTGAGCTGAGTCGCTTAACTACTCAGATTGAGACCAAACAATCACAGTTAGATAAAGAGAGCACTGAGCTTGACGATTTAAGCCAGTCTATTGCCGAGCAGATAAAAGCTATCGCCGAATTACAGCAAGACAGACAAACCCTATTTGCTGATAAAAATGTCGATGCAGAGGAAGATCGGTTACGTTTAGACTTTGAACAAGCTAAAACCGCGCAGTCCTCGGTACAAAGGCACATCGATAGTGCTCAGCAGCTATTGCAAATAGCCAAGCAGCAACAGACACGACTTTCAAGTGAGTTATTGGCTGCAAAAACCACCTTAGAGGATCAAGAAGACATCTTTCAAGAGGCGCTAGCGAGATCTGACTTTGCTATTGAGACGGACTTTGTCAGCGCGCGCCTATCGCAGCATGAGCGCAGCCACTTAAGCGAGCAGCAGCAGCAAATCGACTATCAGTTAAAGCAAGCAAAATCCTTACTGCAGCAGACCGAACAAGCACTTGCAGACAAACAAGCTAATCCGCTCACCTTAAAGAGAAAAGACAGTCTGTTAGATGAGCAGCAGCAAGCACAAAGCGAGTCTAATCGACTAATAGAGTCGATCGGCGCGATGACGCAAAAGCTCAAAGATAACGAAGATAAAAAAGGCAGTCAGCAATCCCAGCTCAAAGCCATCGCTGAGCAAAAACAGAATCTACAAGTTTGGCGTCAGTTAAATGAGCTGATAGGCTCGAGTAGCGGTAAAAAGTTCCGGGCGTTCGCGCAGGGCCTGACCTTTGATATTATGGTCAATCACGCCAACACCCAACTACACAAGATGAGTGATCGTTATTTGCTGGCGCGTGATGATAACAGTCCGCTTGAGCTCAATGTAATAGACAACTATCAAGGTGGCGAGATTCGCAGTACCAAGAATCTCTCAGGCGGAGAAGGCTTTATTATCAGTCTTGCTCTAGCCTTAGGTCTATCGAAGATGGCCAGTCAGAATATCCGCGTCGATTCATTGTTTTTGGATGAAGGTTTTGGTACGCTAGATGAAGAGTCGCTTGACATTGCGCTAGATACGCTAACAAGCTTGCAACAAGAAGGTAAGTTGATCGGCGTCATCTCTCATGTACAAGCGCTAAAAGAAAGGATTTTGACGCAGATTCAAGTCAAAAAACTATCCGGCGGTTTTAGCCAAATTACTGGCCAAGGCTGTTATCATATTGCAAGCTCCTAATAAAAAAGAGAATAAAATGGCTATGGTTATTAACAAAATTGCTCAGGTGTCTAGACCAATATCGCCAATAACGAAACCTCGCCATTTGCTACCGGTCACAGTTTTTGTAATAGCTGCGATAGCAACGATGCTGATTTTTATCTCTTTATAAGCATCTGGTTGTAGTTCTCGTTAAATAACCAAACACTATTTATTAAAAAGCCACCGCTCATTATTAAAAAGCCACCGCTCATAAGCGGTGGCTTTTTTCTATACCATTGATGATTTGATTGTTTATTTACTGACTAGACTGCTCAGCTCGCTCATCAGCACTGACAGCGTGGACAGACTAATAACGCTATCATTGTTATCTAGCTTTTGCATCTCAGTTGTGACAGCGCTGAGTGCATTCTCATGACGTGACATCCACTCGTCAAAAGCGCCTTTGGCATCAGGCTCTGACAGCAGCGCATTCATAAGCAGACGCAAACTACGCGTCAGCTCATTGACGAGCGCGTGGCGGGCACGGCGATCCCAGTAGTCTTGCTGCGGCAAAGTGGCGATATGATCCATCATCCAATCGAACTGTAGCACTTGATAAGCTTCAAAGTACAAGGATGCGATATCTTCTACTGAACGCTCATATTTTTCAGCGAGCAACGCCGTATCTAAGGCATCAACATGATAAGGCAAGATAGCAAATAACGCCGCATCATTGTCCTCAAGGCCATCAGCGGTGAGGCTTTCCGTATCGTCTTGTAGATACTGAGCAAACTGCTGCTCAATAAAGCCGTTTGATTTGGTGAGCTGTGCGACACTATTGCCAAAACGCTCGATCA
>Ga0115011_10001856_pt1 | contig 14940 bp, 8 predicted proteins | sample TroAtlMetagenome_2_FD_88705 | JGI IMG/M metagenome (GOLD analysis project Ga0115011, IMG submission 88705) | Marine eukaryotic phytoplankton communities from Atlantic Ocean - Tropical Atlantic ANT8 Metagenome | ecosystem: Environmental > Aquatic > Marine > Oceanic | place: Tropical Atlantic...
AAGGCCCAGCAGAAGAAGGTGGCGAAGAAGGCCCAGCAGAGGAAGGTGGCGAAGAAGGCCCAGCTGAGGAAGGTGGTGAGGAAGGCCCGGTAGAAGAAGGTGGTGAAGAGACCTTCATGACATGGACAGAATTGGAACCTCTTTTAGATGCAGACTGCGGGGGATGCCACTTTGGAGGATATGCAACCACCTTCACTTATGAGTTTGTGAGTGGACCTGTTGGTACATCCTACTCACCACAGTGTATGGGGCTCTCGTCAGTGGAATGCATCATTAAGCGAATTGAAGACGGCACTATGCCACCCGCCGAGTCTGGAAAGAAAGTATCAACAGAGACAATGGAAGGTCTTCAAAGTTGGATCGACGGTGGGTTTCTGGAGTAGGAGAGGGTTTGCTGAACTGAATTTATTCTTCAAACCAGGGAGAGGGGTTTACAGCAGTTCCCGATTCTCTTAATTCAAAATAGAGGGTTCCCTCTTTTCCGAGTACGCTATTGCCTCCAATGGTGCCAAGCACCTGGCGACTTTCCACAATATCTCCAACCTTCACCAAGGTTCTCTTCAGACGGGAATAAAGGGTGTAGTAGCCTTGGGTGTGATCCAGAATGATGGTGGTTCCATAACCGTGAATTTTTCCTGCGAAGGCCACTCTTCCCCAATACACAGCTCGAACACTTTCAGAACCTCGACTCTTGATTTCAAGCCCGGGGTGAAGCGTAGACGTTCCCAAACGTTTGTTTTTCTTTTCTCCAAAGGGCGTTACGACTTTTGCATAGCTCATGGGGAGTCTGAAATTACCCTTTAATTGACCAAATTCGAGCTTCTTGTTGGGCCATTCCTTCAAACGGTCAATCCGTCCGGTGACTCCTTCATAGGCGCTTGAAAGGTCCCGATAGGCCTTTTCATAAAAGCGGCGTTCTTCTTCAACCAATCGTAAGATATTCTTTCGGTCGCTCCGGTCCTTATCGAGTTTTGCTCGGGTACGAGTGACTTCCTTCTCCAGCTCATCCAACTCTTTCCGCTTTTTCTCCAGGAGGGAGCGCTCAATTTCGTAGTTGGCGAGTTCTTCACGGTATTCTTTGAGTCGTTTCTTGTCGTCTTCCAGGAGTTTTCCCAAGACCCTTTCTCTTAGGGAGGCCCTCAAGGAAGACTGGGGATCCAGAAGAACGTCCACTCCTGAGGTCTTATGCTTCATAACAATCGACATCAATCGTTTTTGAATCAGCTCTCTGGTTCCCAATAGCTTTTGGGTAGACTCTTCGAATCGAACCTCTAGTTCCAGAAGATGAACGGCCACTTTTTGGCGTCTTCCCTGGAGCTTTTCCAACTCGAATTCTCTACGGCGCAGGCTGTCATCCAGATCATCCATGGTTTGAAGCATGGAAATTTCCTGATTGAGCAATTTTCCATATTCATTGGCGATTTTGGTGAGTGGCTTCGCGGCTTCTCCGTGGTCTCCCACGAGCAGAAAGCAGACAGTGAGCCCAGCCACGAGGAGATTTCTCTTCATGCTCACACTCTCAAATGACGACCCACAGAGAAGGCGCTCCCTGCAAGGCCCAGGGCCATTCCCCCCAGTAAAAACCAGATGATCATGCTTGCGGGAAGGAGATCCAATTCAAAGTTCAGCCCTTGTTCTACCTGGATGAACCGTTGAATCCGAAAATGAAGAACAGCAACGGTTATGAGTGCGACCAGAGCCCCTGTTAGCCCCTGAATAAGACCTTCTATATAAAAGGGTGCCCGTATGAATCCGTCAGTGGCACCTACCAGTCGCAGAACCTCGATTTCTTCATGTCGAGCATAAACGGCCAATTTGATGGTGCTGAATACAAAGAATATTGAGGCAAAGAGGATGACACCGCACAAAATGAACCCCACCATTTCCACGATATCAATCATGGCATAGATGACCCTGAATTTTTGTGCTGTGTAATGAATGTCCTCTACTTGAGCCACCGATTTGAGATCTCCAAGCCAGGTGGCCAATGAATCGAAATCTTCCCGTACCCGACTCTTTCTCTTGAGCACGATGTCCAGGCAGGGACTTCCGGGAATAGATTCGGCGTCGAGGCCCGCGATTAGTTCGGGGTCGAGCAGTGCTCGATTTCGCTCTCGATCTTCCTTTGGATTCAGGAGCACCACGGATTCCACATCTTCGCGCTCAGACACGGCTTGGCGAATGGTTTCCGCATCCTCTACAGAAGTGTCGGTCTGCAGGTATACTGTGACTTTGAGATCTTTGCCGATGTCATTCAGGAGCAATTGGGCATTGAAGAGCATATGCCCAAAAAATCCCAACATGATCAGCGAAACTGCCAGAGTGCAAATACTGACTACTGTTAAAAGAGCAGAGTGCCGGATGTTTTTGAGGGCTTCCCGGAAGAAATAGAGAAAACGGTAACTGGCCATTTTATTCCTCCTCCGGTGTGTCTGATTCTTTTTCGGGTTCTTCTGCAGGCTGTTCGTCACTCAAGGTGGATTTACCAGCTGTATCCCCAATGAGTTTTCCGTTTGTCAGGGTGATGATCCTGCCAGGGAATTGCTCCATCAATCCTTCATCGTGGGTGGCCACGATGACCGTTGTTCCTCGACGTTGGACTTCGATGAGCAACTTGATGATTTCGATGCTTAATTTTGAATCCAGGTTCCCCGTAGGTTCATCAGCAACCAGAATAGCGGGTTCATTCACCAATGCCCGAGCAATGGCTACGCGCTGTTGCTCTCCACCGGACAGCATCTGGGGGAAGGTGTTGGAATAGCTTTCAAGCCCCACCATCTCGAGGGTTTGCAGGACCCTTGGCCTAATTTCATTGGCAGGGATTCCGCGAATCTCCAGCCCAATGGCCACGTTGTCGAATACGGTACGATTGGGAAGTAACCGGAAATTTTGGAAAACCACACCAATATTTCGTCTCAAATAGGGAATGGATTTCTTGCGGAGCATGCGCAAATTTCTCCCTTTGACCAGAATCTGGCCTTCGGAAACCTGCTCCATGCAGATAAGAAGCCTCACCAATGTCGTTTTTCCAGCACCGGAAGGTCCCGATAAATAAACGAATTCTCCGTCTTCTATCGTACAGGACACATCTGAAAGTGCAGACACTCCATTTGGGTATCGCTTCGAGACTCGGTACATCTCGATCATGTGTCGTGGGGTAGCATATTCACCGGATCCGCTCAACTAAAGGATCTGTTCAATTGAAAAAAACACAGATGAAGCGGTTTGTTGACACTGGTGCACTTGCCGCTATACCGTCGATAAAACGAAAAAGAAAATCCTACCCATAATCTTATGGTTACCCAGGGAGAAAAGAATGAGCAGGCACCTTTTTAGGTTGAGTTTGGCGGGGGCGTTGATCCTCCTTTGGTCCACGAATGCGACAGCGAGTCTGACTCGGCTTCAAAGTATGGGAGCCAACCCAAATGGAATGAGCGTTGGAAAAAGCGGTCAATTCATTGATGGGGTTGTTGGCATTGATGATTCAACGAATATTTTTACGCTGCCAGGAACATTGGCTCTGTATCCCAATATGGCAATCATGGACAACTTGACCTGGGATGATAATTCGGGTGCAACTGGCATGTTCGGTTTTCACTATGCTCTTGGTGAGTACACCGTTATGGCAATGTATGGAGGTCAGGGAACCAGTTCTCTGGGTCTTTCCAGCTCAACAACTGCCGGAGGGAGTGCAACAGCTCTGGAAGCTGCAGGTGGATCATTGGGAGATGGATCACTTCCTTCCGAAACGGGAAATCAGGACAACCCCAACACGGTTGGTAATCTCTGGTTCGGAGCTCTTTTCGCCCATGACCTGGGAGGAATTCGACTGGGTCTGGGTGTGCATACTTTCTCAGCCAGCAATGAGATCGCTCTTCCGGAAACATCCATGGGTGAGGCGTCAAACTGGGGAATGGATGTGGACCTTGGTTTAGGGCTGGACTTTGATACGGAAGACTCCATGGACTTCGGTCTTGGGCTTCGATTTGGCTCTTTCACCTACACGGGTCAAACCATCAATGAGCCAGGAAACGCTTTGGCTTTCAATACACCTCAAACCAACATCGGATTTGACCTCACCTGGAGAGGGCAGTTCGCTTTGTTCGAGGGAACAGAATTGGTGCCTTACGCCCAAATCATGTACGAGGCCGAGCAGATCAATGATGAGTTTCCTCGAGTAGACCTAAGTCAGGTACAGCCTTTCGGTGATTTCGACCATTTTGGCCTGGAGCTGGGGACCAACCTGAAAATTATGCCTACGGAGAAGATCTCCATTTACCCGGGAATTGGTTTCCGAATGGACAACTATGGGGTTGTGAATGCGTCAGGTACGATTGACGATGACAGTCAGGTCACCCTTCCCTACTACGGTTTTGGTGTGGACGCGAGAGTCTGGAGTTGGTTTTCCTTCCGTTTCGGAGCGCGTCAATACGTAAAATCGGATACAGACGGCTCTATTCTGAACGGGAGCGCAGACAATCCACAGCCCATCGAAACATCACAAACACGAAGGGTGATTGAAACAGAGCTGCATACAGGCTTTGGTCTCCTCTTCGGTGAAAATGATGAGTGGAGAATTGATGCTCACCTGAGCCCGGCCTTCTTTGTGAAAGGGCCGTACATGCTTGCCGGGTCGACCACCACAACAGAAGGTGGCGCTGAGCAAATGAACGCGAGCATAGCATTGCAGTACCTCTGGTAGGAGATTGCGTGACTGAACCGCACTTTCGTCCTTATCCAACCTATGCTGAATTAACTGAGCGCCTGGAATCCCTGGCAGCTCGGTATCCACACATTTTTTCACTTTCGTCTATTGGGGAAACTCCTGAAGGCCGAAGTATTTGGATGGCCACCCTGACGGATACACGAGTGGGGGGAGGGGATAGTAAGCCGGCCATCTGGTTGGATGGAAACACCCATGCGGCGGAATTGGCCAGTTCAGCCATGTGTCTCTACGCCTGTGAACAACTCTGCGAGGGGAGTGAAGGGCGGGACGATATTCGGCAGTTGCTCGAGAGAGTCACTTTCTATGTGGTCCCGAGGATTAGTGCAGATGGTGCGGAGTTTGTGCTTCGTGAAGGCAAACCCCTTCGTTCAGCTCCTCGACCTTGGCCTGAAGATCGGCCTCCCGGCTTTCAGGTAGAAGACATGGACGGAGATGGCCGGGTACGGCAAATGCGGGTTCAATCTCCCGGAGGCGCCTGGAAGTCCAGTTCGGAAGATTCCCGATTGATGACAGCCCGAGGGCCTGGTGATCGTGGTGGGCCCTTTTATGATCTCTACCCGGAGGGCTTCTTTGAAGAGGGGTCTGAGTTGGATAAGGGGCTGGATGGTACCTCAAGCTACGGTCATGACTTCAATCGAAATTATCCTCAGGGCTGGCGAGGGGTGCATGACCAAAAGGGGGCAGGAGACTACCCTCTTTCCCATCCTGAGACCCGGGCGGTGGTCGATCAGTTTCTTCGATGCAACCGAGTCTCAGTTGCACTGACTTATCACACGTATTGCGGAGCCATTTTACGACCTTTTTCCGATGGGCCTGATGACGGTATGAATGCCCATGACCTCGGGGTGTATGAGGATCTGGGGAAGATGGGTTCTGCCACAACGGGGTATCCGGCTTTTTCTGTTTATCATGGATTTACCAGTCTTTTGCCCACGAAGATCACAGGGGGATTTGATGACTGGGCTTATCTCCATACCGGGGCGTTCGCCTTCACCATTGAGTTGTGGAATGTGGCGGAACGGGCGGGAGTTCAGATTGATAACCCGGCAAACTTTCACTTTATGGGGGGGATGTCCGACGCTCAGTTGAAGCAGGTTCTGGATTGGAGTGATCAGCACCCTCAGCACAAGGGCTTCAAAAATTGGACTCCTGTGGAACACCCTCAATTGGGTTCTGTAGAGGTGGGTGGATGGGATCGCATCGGTTTTTGGCAAAACCCCCCGGCCTCGGAGTTAGACGCGGAATGTGAGAAGAACTTCCGTTTTGTTCTGGATCTGGCTAACGCGGTCCCTCAGTTGGGCCCTGTTGAAGTGGAGACAAAGCGTTTAGGTCCAGGGATCTGGCAAGTGACAGCCGTCGTTTCCAATGAAGGGTATTTACCCACGAGCGGGTCAAAAATAGGGGAAGAAAGGGGCAATAAGGGCCGGGTTCAGTTCTCTCTCGACCTTTCAGCGAGCTGCTCTTTGGTCGAGGGCAGGCCCGAGTTTTCGGTGGATGCCCTGAGCGGCGTATCCACGGTTCATCAGGGGAATTTCACCGATTCTGTGTCCTATGGGGGAGATCGGTGTCAAAAGTCCACGAAGGCCTCCTGGGTGATCGAAGGAGCGGGTTCTGTTACGATTTCTGTGGATGGAGCGAAAGCGGGGCGTCGCCAGGTGAGCGTGACCCTGGCCGAGTAGCCTTTTCCAGGGAGAACGGCAACCATGGTTGGACGAGAAAGAAGCTCCACCCTCTTGTTCGTTAGAACGTTTGCGCTTTTTGCCTTGCTGGTGAACGGGTGCAGTGATCCAGTCCCAGACTCTCCGTCATTTTCGCCAATCATCGACACCCAGGAGACAGACTCTCAAGAGGAGTCCAGTTTTTGTGAACCGGGGAAAGCCCTGGAGTGTGGTCCTGGAGAAGAGAGCAATACTGTCTTTATCTGTAATGAGGAAGGCACAGAGGCCGTGGAAACCCCCTGTTTGGGGCCCGATGGTGAATCCTTGCCCTGTGAAGAGGATAGATGCTGGGAGTGCAGTCCCGGAAGTCGTACCTGCGGAGATGGAAATACCGTTCTTGAGTGCGATGAGACCGGTACGTTTCAGGTGGTTCAGGAATGCAGTGATGTGAATCAGGGTCTTGTCTGTAACGGCGGGAATTGCATTCGATTATGTGAACTGAACCGAAAATTTAATTCCTATATTGGTTGCGAGTATTGGGCTGTGGATTTGGACAATGCTTTTGTTCAGGGCTCCGGGGGCTCATTTTTCGATGCAGCTGGTTCTCAGTTTGCCATTGTGGTGGGAAACCCCAACGAGGAGTATCCAGCCTACATTGAGGTATTTGTGAGGGAGGAAGAAGGGGAAGTCCCGCTGACATTGAGTTCTACTGGCGCACTCCTGGACCTTTCTCCAATCGAGGCGGGGGCATTGCGTGTGTTGAATGTTCCGCGACGAGATGTGGATGGAAGTGGAATCTTTCCAAATGCTTTTCGCGTGGTTTCTTCGGTTCCCGTGACCATGTCTCAGTTTAATCCTTTGGACAATACGACGGAGGTCTACTCTAACGACGCGTCTTTACTGTTGCCCACAGATGTTCTGGGAAAATATTACATTGCCATGACCCGAGAGCAGACTTTTGATGATCTGCGCTCATTTGTCTCTGTAGTGGCAACGGTGGATGGAACTCAGGTGGCCTTTACCTCTCCGGTTGGGACCCTGGCCTCCAATGGATTGGATCCACTGACGCCGGGAGAAACTGTTCTGTTTGATCTGAACCGGTATGACGTTTTGAATTTGGAGACAGATCAACCCGGAGATGATTTGACCGGGAGTTTGATTCTTGCCAATGAGCCTGTGGCCGTTTTTGGAGGGTCGGAAGCGGCGAATGCTCCCAATACAGCCACATGTCTTCCCGAGGGGGTCTGTGCCTGGGATGAGCAAACACCTTGTGAAGAATTGAAAGATTGTCTTCCTTTCAACACCTGCTGCGCGGACCATTTGGAGCAACAGCTTTTTCCTGTGAAAACCTGGGGAACCCGTTTCATTGCTACCAAGAGCAAAGCCAGGGGAGAGGAGAGTGACATTTGGAGAATCATAGCCGCTGAGGATGATACGGTCATTGAGACCATTCCCTCACAAGGGTATTTTCCAGTGTTGGATCGCGGAGAGTTTTGGGAATTTGAAACACGTGAAGACTTTGAAATAATTGGAACTAAACCCATCATGGTGGGCCAGTTTTTAGCAGCGGAAGACGCTCCGAACCCCAATTTTACAGGGGTGATTCCAGGTGAAGATGGACAACCTGGAGATGCAGGGATTGGAGACCCGGCTTTTATCCTCCTGGTTCCAGTAGAACAATATCGAGACAGCTACGTTCTTTTTGTCCCCGAAGGTTATGAAGAGGACTATGTAAATGTGATCACTCCCCATGATCAGGATGTACTTTTTGACGGAGACCCGATCCCAAAAGGATCTTATGTTCCGGTTTCCGCTGAATACCGAGTGGCTATACTGTCTCTAACCGACGGAAAACATACGTTAAACGGAGAGGTTCCTTTCGGTGTGATTGCGTATGGGTTCGATGAATATGTGTCGTATGGATATCCTGGTGGGCTGGACCTGAAAGACCTGGGTCTGATAAATGAAACCCTAGAGTAACAAAAGGGTTTTCCGTTTGGCGCAAATCATGCGAAACTGTGCGCCGGGGTCTTTGAATGCCCTAAAGGGCAAATAGACATGGAATTGGTCGAGGAAAACTTCTCGGGCCGACGTGGATTGTGAAGGGAAATTAGATATGAAATTAAGAAACATATGTGGTTGGGTTTTGATGATTCTGTTGATGGGATTGTCTTTGGGGTGCAGCTCCACAGGCGATGGGACATCCACGGCTCAAGAAACCGGGAACGCCGAACTGGACGAAAGCGTAGCTGATTCAGGCGATCGTGCAGATGACAATACGACCATGCCGGTTTCAGACTTGACCGAAGAAGGTGGCGGTAAGGTAGAGGGCTCCGATGAGGGAGGCGAGAGCCCCGTTGAGGAACCTGTCGAAGAAGTTACCGAATCCATTGAAGAGGAAGGAGGTCAGGAAGGAGAAACTGAAATCCTCACTCTGACTCTTATCTCATTGACTCCCAACAGTGGTCTGGGAAGCGGTGGAGAGGCAGTGGTTGTAGAGGGAACGGGTTTCGCGTCAGATGCTCAGGTTTTCTTTGGAGAGAGTCTCGCTGAGAATATCTACGTGGTCGACAGCAAGACCATTTCTCTGGATACACCCCCACGCCCAGCAGGGTTAGTGGATGTTCGAGTTTTGAATCCTTCTGCAGATCCCAATGTCCCGGGAGAAGAAGCGGTTCTTGAAGATTCATTTGTCTTTTACAATCCAGTTTCCGTGGAGAGTGTAGAGCCCCAACAGGGCCCAGCAGAAGGGGGAACGCCCGTTTCGATTTCAGGGTCCGGATTCGCTGAGGGCTCCAAAGTTCTCTTTGGCCTCAAAGCGGCAGTGAATGTGGAAGTCATTGATGACAGCACTATTTTGGCCGTGAGCCCCATTGGATTTGCGGGAGCCACAGATGTCCATGTGAGCAATACAGATGGTGTTGGGAGCAAGGAAAAGGCCTATTTTTACTACGAAGAGCCAGAAATTGACCTGGTGTCACCTCCCAACGGATCGATCCTGGGAGGCAATCCAGTTACGTTGACAGGAAAAGGATTCCTCGCTGGTGCCCTGGTACGAATTGGGGGCGAACTGGCTGAGACCCTGGAGAGTCCGTCCTCTGACATGGTGATTGTCGAGGCTCCTCCTGGGGTGGAAGGGCCCGTGGATGTTGAGGTTGAGACTGGGTATGGACTGGCTATCATGGAAGGGGGCTATACCTATTACGACCCCACCGATGACAATACAGAGACAATTCTGCTGGGGGTTTCACCCAACTCAGGACCTTCTTCGGGCGGGGATGATGTCTTTTTGACTGCCTATGGGCTCACGGGTCTGGCTGACACAGACGTGGTCTTCAATGATGAGTCTGCAGAAGTCATCTCAGTGAATCCGTTGACCAAAACAGTTCACGTCAAGAGTCCAGCCACTGATGTACTGGGATGGGCATCCATTACCCTCAGTAATTCAAACGGAACCAGTAGCCTCGATGAGGGATATCGATATCACAACGCCGTAGATGTGCTCAGTGTGGCTCCTGGAGTTGGACCCATTTATGGAGGATCATCCATTACGATTCTTGGTTCCGGGTTCGAGGAAGGAGCAGAGGTCCGAATCGGCGCTCTTCCAGCCATCGAGGTCACTGTAATTGACGATTCAACCATTGATTGCATCACACCTCCAGGCAGTCCGGGTTTTGTTCCCGTACAGGTCACGATTGGAGAAGGGGAAGGAATTCTCGATGACGCATTTTTCTACCAAACCGATGGTATGGATGTGTATCTGGTTTCTCCCAACCAAGGCTCGATTGCGGGTGCGACCCTTGTCACGTTGATTGGTTCTGGATTCCCGAGCAATGCAGAGGTGTATGTGGACGGTGTGCTTGCAACGCACATCAATGTGGTGGACAGCACCATGATCACCATGAAAACACCGCCGGGAAATGTGGGAACTGTAGATATCGAGGTGGTGAGTCCTCAGGGAACAGCGACCCTTAATAAGTCCTACACCTACTTCAATCCGGAAGCCGCCTTGGGGGGTACCTGGGGTGGAGAGGTTGATGGTGACGTGAATGTGACGGTGCGTGACTCAGGCTCTTCAGCTCCGATTGCAGATGCATTTGTTATGCTCTACACAGACCCAACAACGCCATATCAAGGGTTCACCAATCTTCAAGGACAGATCACTTTTAGTGGAGATGACTTGTTGGGAACTCAAATGGTTTCAGCGTCTAAAGAAGGATATGAGACCAATAGTGTGATTGAGTTTGATGCAGAGAATATCACCATCTATCTGGCTCCAATCCCTGACCCGAGTTCGGGAACGCCACCTCCGGGAGTAGGTCCCCCCACTGTGACGGGAAAGATTTTCGGTTTGGATAAATACACGATTATCCCCACAGGTGATTGCTCGACCAAGGTAGGGGCACCAGGAACACTTTGTGATGTGTGTGAAACAGACGAACAGTGCCAATTGCCAGGGAGTGAGACTTCCCTCTGCGTTCAAATGAAAGCGGATGATAAGGTGAAGCACTGTGCATCTCCCTGTTTGGCTCCCAGCGACTGCCCAGCGGGCTTTGTTTGCGGTGCCTCGGGCGGCGGAGCGGTTTGCTTGCCTTCTCCGGGTCAGAAAGTTGCACGTTGTTTCTCCACGAAACCCCGAATTTTCGACCAGGATATTTGGTCACCTGATGTACTTGGGGTACCGGGACCAGGAGACCTCTGGGAAGTCACCAGCGAAGGGGACAACTATACGGTCTATGCATATCCGGGTGAAGTGGCCATTGTTTGTTATGGTGGTTACTTGATTTACGGTCATACACCGCAGCCCAACGAGAGCCCTTATTTTGAAGGGTTTGTTCCGCTGACTATGGGAGTTGCGCGTCATGTCTTTACGGCTCCTGACCAGGAGACTCCTGATAAGGACGTGGAATTGCAATTCATGATGGACCGGGATGTGACGGTATTGCTTGAGGATCCACCGGAGTTCCCACCTGATTTCCAGGGTCTCTTCACTTATTTGGACTTTGGGTCTGATGGTGTGATTGAGATGAAGCATGCCATCCAGATTTCTTTCTTGGGAGACACCCTGACAGTGCCTCGCCAGGTGAGAGAGTTCACTGGAGACATCTATGATGCGAGCTTTACGTTCCTTGGTGGCGCGTTTTCCAATACGCCAGACAATACGCCGATGGCAATGGTATTGGCTCGAGAAGTGACCAGCATTGAGGATGACACCATCTTTAGCCTGACGGGTGACAATTGGACGGGAGTGGCTACAGGGGTCAAGAAGAACATCAATGGTCTTTGGGGAACCTCTGAGTCCAGCGTCTATGGTGTGGGACCTGCTGGGGCTATCTACCATTACAATGGGGGTGGATGGACACAGCAAGCCGTGGAAACAGAAGCTGACCTCAATGATATTTTCGGACATGGCCCAGGAAACATTCTAGCGGTTGGTTCAGCGGGAACCATTCTTCGTTTTGATGGATTGGTCTGGAACCAGGAATTGGTGTCATCCACAACAGCAACCCTCAATGGGATCTGGGGATCCAGCCAGACAGACGTCTATGCTGTTGGAGCCTATGCTGTCCAGCATTTCGATGGACAGCAGTGGAAAGCCAAGTCTCTGGGCTCTTTGCCGATGCGCGAGTTTACTGGAGTGTATGGAACGTCGGATTCCGATATGTGGGTCACAGCTCGTTTGGGTTGGATTTACACGCAGAGTTCGGCAGCGCCTGGGGAGTGGACGAGCTTGCAGTTTGATCACAAAGAGGACTTGAATGACGTATGGGCATCAGGACCTGAGGATGTATTTGTGGTGGGAGACGGCGGAACCATTTCTCACTACAATGGAATTGCATGGCAAACCATGGAATCCGGGGTTACCAAGAACCTGAAGGCCGTATGGGGCTCAGGTCCTAACGAAGTCTATGCAGTGGGAGATGGGGGAACCATCTTGCACTATGACGGAGACGCCTGGAGCGACCAAACACCTCTTGAATACACCAACGCATTGGTTGCGGTATGGGGAGCTGGACCGGGTCACGCCATTACTACGGGCTCACATGAGTACGTTTTGTCTCCATTCCTCGATGTACCCATTCCCAAATACCCAGCAGATGGGGGGGTTATGTCCGAGTACAAGATTGAATTTGCGACCAAAGCGGAGAAACACCCTGCGTCCTTCCAGTACGTGAACATCCAGATTCCTGGATTAATGGGACCAACGCCTTGTTGGCTTACGGTGACGGATGGAGCCATCAACAACTACATCTTACCTGAATTCCCAACCATTGAAGGAACCCCGGGAATTCCGGATGGTGTATTGAGCCTGACAGTGATTCGTGTGTTCAAGCCCGGGTTCTCGTTGGATAACTATGATTATTCAGACTTTGACACCCTCCAATGGCGTTCATGGTCAGTGGATTCATTTAATTTCATTAAACAGTAGTTTTATCTCAAGAACTCCCGTTCATTGAGCCCCGTGCCCGCTGGTGAGAAGCCAGCGAGGCGTGGTACACTCACACATGTACCTGGATTCTTCGGAAGAGCCGAATTTGGAAAGGGCACAGGAAAGGCAATGAGAACAATTCTTTGGAAATTTTTGTTGGCGGCTATGGTCGGTTCCCTCATGGCGGGGTGCGGCGATTCCGATACGAGCGAGACTGAAACGACAGGGGACACAACCTCCTCAGTGGTGGAAACGGATGACGCGGATGGGACTTCTGCCCAGGAAGACAATGACGTCAGTGACGGAGAGGTCGAGGCGCAAGATGTTGCGGAGGCTGATACCGGGGATGGCGCAGTCGAAGTGCCGGATAGCGTCGAAGAAGATGGAACAATAGAGGAGACCTCTTTTGTTGAGCAGATCCCGTTGGGGGCATCAGGAACGATTCATCACCTTCATGCCGTGAATAAGGACCGTGTCTATGCTGCTGGTGAATCAGGGAGTCTTCTCTGGTGGAATGGAGAGGGCTGGGTTCCTATGGATTCTGGCACAACGGATACGTTGTACGGTGTTTGGGCTCAGGGATCTGACTTTGCGATTGCTGTCGGGGCAAATGGGACGGTTCGGCAGTTTGACGGAGGAATCTGGAAGGGTGTCGATGTCGGTTTAACTCATGACTTATATGCTGTTCACGGCTTTTCAAAAGACGATATTTATATAGTTGGCGACAAGGGAACGATTCTTCATTGGGATGGCGAGATCTGGGAATCTCAGATCAGCAATCTCGGTAGTCCTCTGAAGACGGTTTGGGGTCCTTCAGCCAGCACAGTGTTTGCGGGGGGAACTCAAGCCAAAGTCTTGAGAAGGACCAACGGAGTATGGGTTTCAAGTGTCGCTGCTTCTGCCTCTGTTGTTGTTGAGGGATTGTGGGGCACGGGTTCAAGTAATATGTATGCGGTGGGGAGCCAGGGAACCATTTCAAGATGGAATGGGTCCGGCTGGAATACCATGGTGTCCAATGACTTTGAGCAGACGGACCTCTACGCCATTTGGGGGAGTTCGGATGACAATATTTTCGCTGTTGGAGATGGGGGTATGCTGCTCCAGTACGAGGAAGATTCCGACGATTGGGAAGTAGAAATTGTTGCGGGCCCATTTAATAAGAATGCAAATTTGAAGGCGATTGCTGGGAGCATTGATGCTTCTGCTGGTCTTTCAAACTCCAAGAAAACAAAGTGCTTCGCAGCTGGTGACGAGGCCCGATTCCTACGATTGGAAGATGGGACGTGGTCTGATGCGGAGGGAAATTTAACCGTGGACTTGCACGATGTGTGGGTGACTTCTTCTGTGGCCGTGGCGGTGGGGGATGGAGGAACGGTTGTTCGACGTAAAACAGCGGGTTGGGCCGGAGAAAAGAGCGATACCAGTGAGGACCTCTTTGCTGTCACAGGTGTGGATAATCACCTAGTCGCTGTGGGCGCTTCAGGGACCGTCATTGAGCGAGTAAATGGAGCTTGGACCACCAATCACGCCCCGATAGATGAAGATCTTCACGGAGTCATCGCGACCAACGGAGATTGGGTGGCAGTCGGTGAAAAAGGGACCATTATTCGGTTCACTGAGGGCGAATGGGTAGAGGAAGAGAGTGGAGTTATTGTCTCTCTTAAAGACATTTGGGCCGATGCTGATGGGAATATGTATGCCGTTGGAGCCAATGGAATCATTCTGTATTCTCCAGGGAACGGAGAGTGGGGAACGATTCCATCAGGAAGCTCCTCCAATCTGGAAGCGGTATTTGGTCATGATGGTCAAATCTGGGCTGTAGGGAACTGGACCATTCTATCAGGAGATGCATCCGGATTTTCTGTGGCAGAAACATTTTCGAGTGACTACCTCTACGGGGTCTGGGTTTCTCCAGACTCGGAGGTGTTCGCAGTCGGTTGGGCAGGGTTATTGTTGGGTGAGTCCTCCGATGGATTTACGAAGATTCCGACCTCGAGTGCAGAGGTGTTGGAATCGGTTATGGGGATATCAGGAGAGGACTTTTTCGCCGTGGGTCGAGGTGGAGTATTGCTTCGTTACCGGGTTGAAACAGGTCAATAAATAAGGGAAGGCAGGTCATCCATGAA
>Ga0115011_10001857_pt1 | contig 14934 bp, 13 predicted proteins | sample TroAtlMetagenome_2_FD_88705 | JGI IMG/M metagenome (GOLD analysis project Ga0115011, IMG submission 88705) | Marine eukaryotic phytoplankton communities from Atlantic Ocean - Tropical Atlantic ANT8 Metagenome | ecosystem: Environmental > Aquatic > Marine > Oceanic | place: Tropical Atlantic...
AGGCAAGCTGAGATTTCAGTTGGTTCTGGCGCCTTAATTGGTAAAGGATGGGGGCAGGGGCCTCAAACGCGATTGGGGTACCTTCCTAAAGGGGTGGCCCATAACGACTTTATTTTTTCTGTTATATCCGAGGAAACAGGCTTTTTGGGCAGTATGGCTGTATTATCGTTGTATGCTACCCTTCTTTTGAAGGGGATGCAGATTGCAGATCAGGCGAGAGACCGTCTTGGTAAGTTATTGGCAGTAGGGGTAGTGGCTATGATTTTTAGCCACGTTTTTGTTAATATCGGGATGCATCTTAGATTGATGCCCGTTACCGGTATCCCTCTGCCGTTATTGAGTTATGGAGGTTCGTCTGTTCTTAGTTCGTTAATTGCCATTGCTGTCCTCCAAAACGTAAAACTACATAGAAACTTATATTAAATAAAATGTCAGATAATAATTCATTTAGACGAGGTAAAAAACGAGGAATGAGATTTAAGCCTTCCGGCGGTTTCAATCGGCGCTCCAGTCGTTCCGGGGTGAAGGCGCGGGCGGATGTTGAAAGTGTTAAGACAGCGCAGGATGAAATTTACAATACGAGAGAACATGAAAATGAAATTGTTCGCTCTGAAAACAAAGCGCATGGACTATCTCCTAATGCAGACTTGGAATCTGCCAAGGCTCAGAGACAGATGAACAATAAGGAAGTGGGGATTGTTGCTAGGGAAGGTGGTAAAAGTAATTCCGATAGGAAAACTAAGAGCGAATCTGAAAGCTCTTTTGAGCCAGTTGAGCTCCCTGAAGAGCCAGCTAAATCTGTTACTGAAAAAATTAATCGGGCTGCGAAGAAATTCTGCAGTAAAGTAAAAGGGGTTTTTCGTCCAGTCCAGCACTCACATAAAGAAATATTAATTAATGCTGAGTCACTTGAAACACGTGTTGCTGTAACAGTTAAAGGTCAGCTTGAAAATCTTACTATTGAGAGAGTTGATGATTTGCGAATGGTAGGCAGTATATATAAGGGCAAGATACGTAATTTGGAAGATGGGCTTAAAGCCGCTTTTGTTGATATCGGCTATGAAAAAAATGCTTTCCTGCATTATTGGGATATTATCCCTAGTCCCCTTGATTCTTCTTATGATGTTGTGGATAGGGGTAGAAAGAAAAAGTTGAAGCCTAAAATTACTAACAAGGATATTCCAAAGAAATATCCGTCAGGCAGTGAGTTGATTGTGCAAGTGACTAAAGGGCCGATAGGCACTAAAGGTCCACGTGTTACGACAAATGTTCTTCTACCTGGTAGGTATTTGGTTTTGCTTCCTAACTCGGAACAATCTGGGGTTTCGCGAAAAATTGAAAACAAAGAGGAGCGCTCTCGTCTAAAGAAAATTGTTCGTGAGCTTAATATACCAGAAGGTATGGGTGTCATAATTCGAACGGCTGGCGAGGGGCAGCGCAAAGCTTATTTTATTAGGGATTTAGTAATTTTGATTGAGGCTTGGAATCAGATCACGGAGCGTGTCCACAGTCAGGATGCTGGTAGTTGTGTATTTGAAGAGCCAGATCTTATAGAGCGTACTGTCCGCGATTTTTTAACTGAAGATATTGAGCGGATAGTAGTGGATAACGCAAATGAGGTTGATCGTGTAAAACAACTAATAGGGCGTGTTTCTAAGCGATCTATTGAGAAAGTGCACCGTTATGCTTTTTCAGAGCCGATATTTGATCGGTTTGGTGTTACGAGGCAGTTAGAGACTGCTTATTTAAGGCAGGTGTCACTTCCAAGTGGGGGTTATATTATAATCGACGAGACAGAGGCATTGGTGGCAATCGATGTTAATACGGGAAGTCATCGTAATAAACGCAATAACAAGAAAGAGCAGGATAAAACTTTATTAAGAGTGAACTTAGAAGCTGCAGATGAAATCTGCCGTCAATTGAGATTGCGCAATATTGGTGGTCTTATTGTTTTGGATTTTATAGATATGAAAGGTCCTCGTGATAGGCGAGATGTTTATCAGCGAATGCGTGATTGTTTACGAAAGGACAAGTCTAAGACGCATGTTTTACCGATATCGGATCTTGGTTTAATGGAAATGACAAGGCAGCGACAGTCGGAGAGTGTTAGGGAAACTGCTTATTCGGATTGCGATCATTGTAGTGGCCGAGGAAAGCTCAAAAGCGCTCTTACTATGAGTGTCGATATACAAAGGAAGCTTGGTGAAATTATTAAGAAACGAGATAAATTTGAGGAACGCCGTGAACAGGAGTCAGATTTTAATCTTCGAGTTAACGTTCATCCATCAGTATTAGAGAGGCTTAGAAATGAGGATGAGGATATATTTATCGATATGGAAAAGAGATATCTAGTGAAAATCTCATTTAGGTCTGAAGAAGATATGCACCAGGAAGAATTTGAAGTTTATGATGCAAATACCAACAAGAGTTTAGCAAAGATTGGCAGAGGACAGTCGTCCTAGTTATGAGAATGTGTTTGTAGGGTTAAATTCTGAATACAATTAGTTATTAGTGGTTGTATTATTTATTTAATACTGATTATCGATAACTTAAGTCGCAAGATTCAGCCACCAATGGAGCTCATTGTTCTTTTTGGTTGAAAGAATTCTGGTTTGCCAATTTTGTGGCCTGCTTCTTTTTTGAACACTATATCTTTTATTTTAGATGCTAATTCGTAATCACTTACACCATTTCGGATTGTTGATTTAAGATCATGTTCATTAAGGCTAAAAAGACAGGTTCGAACTTTTCCATCAGAAGTTAGTCGAATGCGATTGCAATTACTACAGAATGGGTTTGTTACGGGCGCAATAATTCCAATCTCTGCTTTGCCACCTCCGATAGACCATCGGGATGCAGTTTCAGATATGTTTTGAGCGGGTAGGGGGGTTATGGGAAATTTGGATTTAATTCGATTTAGAATCTCTTGGCCGGGCACAACGTGATTCCGTTGCCATGCTCTGCCGGAATCAAGTGGCATAAATTCTATCATTCTCATTATGATTTTCTTCCTTATGGCGAATTCAACCAGTGATTCGATTTCGTGATCATTAATTCCTCTAATGATCACTGCATTTATTTTTATTGGAGTCAGATCGAGATCTTTTGCTAATTGAATTGATTCAATTATATTATTTAACCCGTCCGAGCCAGTAATTCTTCTGAAGTTTTTCTCGTTCAATGAGTCTAGGCTAAGAGTTATTCTGCTTAAGCCGGCTTCTTTCAGTTTTTTTGCTAAGCTTGGAAATTTTGAGCCATTGCTTGTTAATGAAAGATCTTCGATTCCGCTTAAGTTGGAGATTGAGGAGATAAGAGATTCTACGCCACGTCTCAATAGCGGCTCACCACCTGTAATCCGAATTTTATTAACACCTAGTGTTGTTGAAACTTTTACTATCCGTGTAATTTCTTCAAAGCTTAAGATTTCAGATTTAGGTTTCCAATTATGAATTAGTTTTTCTGTTTCAACTGCTTTGAGGTGAGCGCTTTTTCTTGATCGGTAAAAATTAGCTGCCTCTTCTGTATCTGGCAGGCAGTAAGCGCAACGAAAATTGCACCTGTCGGTTATGCTGATTCGCAAATCGCGAATTGTTCTATTGTATGTATCTTTTAGTACCCCGTGTTGCGTCATGGAGTAGTCACATTTTATTTCTCTGTTGATGGTGCGATTTTCACTGTTCCATCACTTTTTATCTCAACATTTAAATCCGTTTTCTTAGTGCTTTCTTCTTTTGGCTTTCTTGCACTCATGGTCATTAGCTTGGAGCCGCCTTTTCTTCTGGCGCTGCCGTATAGTCCCCGGCGAATCCACTCGAGCTTTTTCGAGGCCATAAGCTCTCCTTGCAGTTTTAAAACCTTCTGTCGGAGAACGGCTATATCCTGAAATTGTTTTTCTAGCTCTGCCTTCTCAGCTATTAGTTTGTCCCGTTGCTTAAGAAGGTATTCACGATCGGCTTCGCTGGCTTCAAGGCGTCGTTCGATTGCGCTTATTTCCTCATCCTTTGAGACGATTTCTGTGTTAAGAGTTTTGATTTGAGAATCGTAATCTTTGTTCTTATTTTGTGCCGTTTCTAAATCCTTATTTAAAGCTATAATTTTTTCATCTTTTGCAGCAAGTGCATCGGCAGCTTGTTTTTGAAAAGAGGCGTACTCTGTTAAATTTAGGTTTAATTCCTTTTCCACTTTTAGGAGCCGATCTTGTGTAGTTGCTACTTTGGTGTCAGCAGCTTTTAGCTTCTCGGTCAGCTCTTTGCTTTCTGTTTCTAAAGTGGTTTTTTCCGCTGTCAGCTTTGTTATTTCTTTATCTTTGGAGTCGATCGCCGTGTTTTTTTCGGTGATGGTCTGGGTGAGGAAAATCACAGATGAAGCACCTAAAACAACTGCAATTACTGCGAAAATTAATAAACCGTTTCCCTTCATAGTTAGAGAAAACTAATGGTAGGTGGCTTTAGTGGCAATAATAAATTCCTCAATTTAAACATGTGAAAAACATTTAAAGTTTATGTTTTTTACATGTTCCTGAAGAATTACTATTGATTCAATAAAGTGTGATAACCTCAATTATCAATGTATATCAAAACTGAACAATACGAATTGTCCCGATATTGGAATCAGATTCTAGTTCAGCTAAACAATCAGCATTGGGAATACTATCAATATTTAGTGCTGTTAGCGCTTCGCCGCCTTCATGATCCCGGCAGAGGCTCATATTGGCTATGTTGATACCATATTTGCCTAGTACAGTGCCTAAATGTCCGACTATTCCAGGCTTGTCTTTATTCTCCATCATAAAGAGAACTCCATCTGGTATGATTTCTACCGGCTGACTGTTTAGTCTTACAATTCTGGGATGTTGAGCAAGTCCAAAAAATGAGCCTGCAACAGATATTTTTTCGTCGCCTGCCCAAGCTCGGATTTGAAGCCATTCACGAAAGTCAACTTGTTCATTAGATTTAACCTCTTCAATAATAAGCCCTCTTTCTTTTGCTACAGAGTGAACGTTAACAAGATTGATCTCCTCTCCCTCAGCTGCGCCAAGGAAGCCTTTTATGATTGAACGGGCTATTGGATCACCTGGTAGTTCGTTTGCTAATCCACCGTAGGTGATGGCTAGCCGCTCTGTGCCAACTTGGCCTAATTTTGCCAATAGTAAACCGAGTTTTTCTCCGAGTTTAAGATACGGTTGGACTTTAGTTGATGTTTGCGCATCAAGGCTTGGCATATTGATGGAATTGATAAGGCTGCCATGTAATAGATAGTCAGTAATTCCTTGTGAGACTTCCAGACCAACATTGTCTTGAGCTTCTTTAGTGCTCGCCCCGAGATGGGGTGTTAGAATTAGATTTGGGCATTCACGCAGTTCAGAGTTGTTATCAAGTGGCTCTGATTCGTATACATCTAGTGCTGCTCCAGCAATTACCCCGCCTTTTAATGCATCGAATAGATCTTTTTCGTTTATTATCCCTCCTCGCGCACAGTTAAGCAAACGCACTTCAGGTTTCATTTTGGTAAATGTATCCTTGTTAATCATGCCTCGGGTTTCGTCTGTCAAAGGCATATGGACTGTTATGAAATCTGCGGAATTATAGATTTCTTCTAACGAGGCGAGTTCTACTTGAAGCGCTTTAGCTCTAGATGGCGTTATGTATGGATCAAATGCCATGACTTGCATTCCGAATGCTACTGCACGTCTAGCCACCTCGCCGCCAATGCGTCCCATGCCAAGTACTCCTAAAGTTTTATTGTAGAGTTCAACCCCTTTATATGCCTTTCGGTTCCATTCTCCAGAGCTCATGGAGCCGTGTGCTTGAGGGATATTTCGGGCAAGTGCCATCATCATCGAGAAAGTGAGTTCACATGTGGCGATGGTATTACCACCTGGCGTGTTCATGACAATCACGCCGTTTTGAGTTGCTGCTTCAATATCAATGTTATCAACGCCCACACCTGCTCGCCCAACAATTTTCAATTCCTGAGCTGATTCAATGATAGTCTTAGTTATCTTCGTTTCAGATCGAACAGCAATCGCTGATATATCTTTTATCAGCGGTAGTAATTCCTCTTCTGAATGGGTTCGGTCAAGAATGATTGTTTCTATTCCGCTTTGTTGTTGTAAGTGATCAATTCCGGTTTGAGAAATTGGGTCGCAGACAAGTACTTTCATAAAATTAGAAATGTTTTTTACTTAGGGTTAACCTTCACGTGTCTGAATACGTTCAAGTATTTCGCTGATTACTTTTTCTTTTGGTTTGCTTCCCAGATCTCCTTTGCCGTGCTCTCTGACAGCAAGATTATCTGATTCTTGCTCGCGTTTTCCAATTAGAAGGATGGTGTGTACTTTTTCGGTTTCGGCACGGCGGATTCTTGCTCCAATTTTGTCAGAAGTTGTATCTATGCTTGTTCGCACTCCGTTTTTACGAAGATGTGAAACAGTGTCATTAGCAAAATCGATTTGATCTTCTCCAAATGGCAATACGCGAACTTGATCTGGAGCCAGCCAGAGGGGGAAGTTTCCTGCGTAATGTTCAATTAAAAACGCAATAAAACGCTCATGAGTTCCTAGTGGTGCTCGATGAATACACAATGGCACTTCGGGTTTGTTGTCACGTGTTTTATATTCAAGCCCGAAACGTTTAGGCACTGCAAAATCTACTTGGTTAGTGGCTATAGTGAATTCTCTGCCTGAAATGCTGTATACTTGTACGTCAATTTTTGGTCCGTAAAACGCTGCTTCATCCGGAACCTCCACAAAATCGACGCCAGATTCCATGAGCACGTTCCTCACCATGTCTTCAGTTTGTTTCCATAGGTCAGCCTCGTTCACATACTTGTCACCCAGCCTTTCTGGGCTATGGGTGCTAAAGCGCATATTGTATTTTTGAAATCCAAATATTTTGAAATATTTTAAGTACATTTCATTTACCGCTCTAAACTCATCGGCGAATTGATCTGCGGTGCAATATATGTGAGCGTCGTTCATTTGCATGGATCGAACTCGCATTAGCCCCATAAGCTCTCCTGAGCGTTCATAGCGATAACATGTTCCGTATTCGGCAAGTCGAAGCGGTAGTTCCCGGTAGCTGCGCGGTACTGCTGAAAAGATTTTGTGATGATGGGGGCAGTTCATAGCCTTGAGATAGATCTTATCAGATGGCTTTTCGGGGTCTTCCTCGTTTAATTCCATTGGAGGAAACATGCTTTCTGCATAATAGGGGAGATGGCCAGAGGTTTTGTACATGCTTTCTCTGGCAATATGAGGAGTCCGGACTCTGTCATAACCGGCTTCGAACTCGGTTTCTTTTGCTAGTTTTTCTAGTTCTTCTATTAAGACTGTTCCTTTCGGAAGCCAAAGAGGGAGTCCAGGGCCAACGTCGTCATCGAATGCAAACAACTGCATTTCACGACCTATTTTCCGATGGTCACGCCTGAGTGCCTCTTCTTGTGCCTCTAACCATTCGTTGAGTTGGGTTTTATTCTTGAATGCTGTTCCGTAAAGCCTTTGCAACTGGGGGTTCTTTTCGTTCCCTCTATAGTAAGCTGCGGCAACACGTAGCAATTTATATGCCTTAATGTTGCCGGTTCGCATTACATGTGGGCCAGCGCATAGATCAATAAACTCTCCGTTCTGGTAAAAAGATATTTCTTCACCCTCTGGGATGTCATCAATTCGTTCTAGTTTATATTTCTGGTCTTTTTCTTTGTAGAAAGTCTTTGCTTCTTCGCGTGTTTTGGTTGAACGCTCAAACTTTTGGTTTTCCTTTATTACTTTCTTCATCTCAGCCTCTATGGCTTCGAAGTCTTCTGGGGAAAAACGGTGCTGGAGATCAAAGTCATAATAGAAACCCTCTTCAGTAGGGGGGCCAATATCAAGTTTGGCATTTGGCCAAAGACGAAGGACGGCGGTCGCAAGTACGTGGGCACAGGAATGGCGTAAACGCTCAAGATCACTCATTTGATTGCGCTGTTCGAGCGTCTTACGTTGGATCTCTTGTTTGGCTGATTCCATATCTTTGTGCCCCTTTATCTTTATAATGGTGATGGGGTAAATCTTAAACTACTTTTTGGCGCGCAGGATAATTGCTTTATCGTGAGTGCCGTCGACTTCGACACTATGTGTCTCTACATCAGGATCGTCCTTTAGTGCGTTGTGTATCGTTCTTCGATCATAGGAATTCATTGGTTCTAGTTCGACAATGTCACCCCAACGACGAACTTGATCAGCAGATTTTAATGCTTTTTCCACAAGTTTGTCTTGTTCGCTGAAACGGTAGCCGGCTACATCAATCATTACTTTTTCAGCATTTTCATCCATTTGAAATAGAATGCGATTGATTATGTACTGCAGGTCGAAAAGAGTTTGGCCTTTACGTCCGATTAGGCGGCCAGAGTCGTCAGGAGCTTGTATGTCTAACACTTTGCTTCCGTCTCTGTCTTTCTCTTCTATGGTAAACTCAAATCCAAGGTTTTTTAGAATGGATTCGAGTAGGGCTTTAGGATCTTTGGTGGGTTCATTCATAGTAAGAATATTTAATTATTTTTTACGTTTATTTTTAGCTTTAATTGGTTTTGCTAGAGCTGAATTTGCTGAATTTGCATTTGGAATTTCAACGACAATGTCCCGTGTCATCTTTGTTTGTATGATCGTCAGTATGTTAGATACAGTCCAGTAAAGAGTCAGTCCAGACGGAAAATAGTACATTATAAAAGCAAACAGTAGAGGCATGAACTTCATCATTTTTTGCTGAACTGGATCCATTGTAGGGGAGGTTGGAGTCATTCGCATTTGAAGTATCATGGTAATAGTCATAATTACGGGAAGTGGGTTAATAGGGAATTCTCCAATGTATGCTATTGTATCAGATTGTGAGAGGTCGCGAGCCCATAGGAATTCAGCGCCTCGTAGTTCAACGGCACTTCGTAGCATGTAAAAATAGCCGAGAAATATTGGAAGCTGAATTAGCATAGGGAGGCAGCTGCCCATGGGGTTGATCTTGTGTTCTCGCATGAACTCCATTGTTTTTTTGTTCATTTTCTGAGGATCACTCTTATACTTCTCTCTAATTTCAGCCATTTGAGGTTGGTAGGCTGACATTCGTTTCATTGAACGTGTGCTGGATCTGGTTAGGGGAAAAAACAATAACTTAATGATTATTGTAATAACTATTATGCTCCATGCATAAGAAAGTCCCCAGCTGTTTAGTCCGTTCATTGACCTTAATAGCACTCTAGCAAAGAAGCCAAAGAAGCCATCAAAATCCATAATTGATTGCAGTGAGTTTTTGTATTTGATTCCTAGTTGAACCAGTGTGCGGTATTCTTTTGGGCCAGCATAAGTCGAATATTTATTTTCCAAAGCTTGGCCGGCGTTGAGTTCGACTGCAGGGAACTTGAAACTAGCTAGGATCCCGGTGCTGTGAATGTATTGCCCATCTGTTGGCTGATTGTTTAGTTGATCTACGCCTGTTTGTTTTGAATGAGCTATTGCACCGGATAATTGCTGCATTGGCATAGTAGTTATTGCAAAAAAACGATTATGAATGCCTGTCCAATTATTAGTTGTGATTCCAATCAAGGGATTAGATGTGTAAAGGGAGCGCGGTGTTCCGGGGATGCATCCTAGTGTTCTGTTTGCGAACCATCCCTCGTCTATTTCTTCCATGTCCTCCCCGTTGTAAAATTGAACCCCCCAAGATGATTGATTGTCAGGTACTGTAAGCGGCATTGCTGTGCCTAGATTTAATGTGCTAGATCTTAATATGATGGGCTTATCAGTTGTGTTTTCTAGTTTAATGGAAGTCTTTAGTAGGTAATTCGTAGATATGGTAAATTTTTTGGTAATTCGAATACCGACTTGATTTGTTGAGGTCATTGTTAGCCAGTTGTCGTCATTTTTCATTGAAAATTCACTGTCGTCGATTCCTCCTAGTGAAAACACCGGAAGTTTGGCACCATGATTTAGATATATAATATTATTATTAGTGCGGCTACTCGGGTCTGCCTTGTGTTGCTTAAGTCCTATTGATTTCAACCCGCCTGCTGAAGTGAAGGTGAAAATAGAGTTCTCAGTATTTAGTGAAACTAGTTTTTCAGATTCTAGCGCTACTGGGGGTATAGAATCTGTATCTACAGTTAAGGCTGTATTTGTGGTGGGGCTTGTTTGTTTTGTTGCAGAATTGATTGATGGCTCACTAATAGAATTGGTCCCGCTATCTGACTGTTGACTTGGGGGAAGGGGAGACGGCCAAGTCAAATAGAGTAGGAAAACACAAATTGAGACAACAATGAAGGCTGTTCGATCCATAAAATTTTTAATCTTTAAGTTTAGGTGTGCTTAAGCTTAACCGTTTAGTTGGAACAGGATCGTGTCCGTGGTCGCCCCAAGGATTACAGCGAAATATTCTGTGCAACCCTAGTAAGGAGCCTTTGATTGAGCCGTGGAGTTTAATAGCCTCTAGGGTGTAGATTGAACATGATGGTGAAAAACGACATGAACCAGTTGGCCCAAACAGCGCATTCTTAAGAGGAGATAAAACTAATCGATATATGCGAATAATTAGTAGTAGTAAGTGCTGTGTCAGGTTCATTACGGTTTTTCAAAACGTTCAGAGTGGTGAGGTATAGTGCTTTCTGGAAGCAGGCCGCATTTTTTAAGTAGTGCTATAAAATCTTTTTCTACGTCGAAGAAAGTATTTTTTGCAATGGATTTGCGCGCGATTAAAATTAAGTCAACTTTGAGCAGAAGTTCTTTTTTGTGCAATCGGAAGCACTCCCTCATTAGTCTTCTCGATCGATTGCGAATTACAGCTTTGCCTAAGTGCCTACTTGTAACCACGCCGAGTCTAGAGAACGAGTCTATTTGTAAAATTTGCCAGTTTGCCAATAGGCAACCTTTGGCTAAGCGTTCACCATTTTCTTTGTGATTCCGAAAATCCGAACTGGCTTGAATGCGGACTGATTTTGGAAAACTGGCAATTTGGCCGGAGGCCGTCATGGCTGCCGGATTATCTTAGACTACTGTTAGCTTTGCCCGGCCGCGTGCTCGGCGACCTGCTAGAATCTTTCGACCTGCTTTAGTGGCCATTTTGGCTCGGAAACCGTGTTTGCGCTTACGTCGAATGTTTGACGGTTGAAATGTTTGTTTCATCTGGATCTAAAAACTATTAATAATTGGGCTGGCTGTGGTTTAAAAGTTAACTTTGTGCCTCAATTGGTTCCTTTTTTTCCTCTGTTATCCCCAAAAAGGGGAAGAAAATTAGCAGTAAAGTTGAAACTGTCAAGCACCTGGGGGGGGTAAACAAGAATATCATTTTACTCTTGTAAGCTAATTAAAAGTTAATTTTTAAGATGCTTTTTCCTCTTTTGAGCTATATTAAGCGATTGCAATGTTAATGCTTAGAGCAAAACCGCCAGGGTCTTGGCTTGCTAAAGTTATGGATAATTTGGGTGAGATGCTTGTAGATCATGCTCATTTAGAGCGTAAAGCAGCTCAATCAGCCTTAAAACTTCAGAGGTATAATGAGCTTGCGCAAGATCTTCATGAGTTGACTAATATTGCTATTGAAGAATTGGAGCATTTCAAGCTTGTCCTTAACTTGTTGGAAAAAAGAGGAATGAGATTCGGCAAGGCTATTTCTAGTCCATGGATATCAGGGATGATGAATGCTGTTCGAAAAGGCCTTAATGAGCAAGTAATCGATCATTTGGTTTGCGCGGCAATGATTGAGGGTCGAAGTTGCGAGAAGTTTCAAATCCTTTCAGTTGCGCTGAAAACTGTTGATGAGCGTTTATCTGGGTTTTACAGAGGATTGGTTGAGTCGGAGGGTAATCACTACGCCTCGTATTTGTTAATGGCGAAAAGAATAGATGAGAATGAGACAGAAAGGCGTCTTGACTATTTTTTGGATCTTGATGCTGAGTTGGTAGTGAAGGCTAACGATTTGCCTATTCTGCATTGAAATCGTCTTAGTTATAGAAGTTTTCGGCTTGCATCCTAACTAAATAAGAAGAGAATTCCGAAAACCTATGTCTGTTGAATTTACCGCAATTTTTAGGAGGATTGTTGGTTTGATAGGAGGGCTGGCCATTTTCTTATTTGGCAGTTCGAGGGTAACTGCCGATGTTCAAATTAGCGCCCCTGTATGGGGGGGGGGAGTGTCGAAGCATATTGTACTGGATGGTTCTGATTCTCGTCAGCAATTATTAGTCACCCTTATTCAATCTAAAGCTGTTCTGGTAGATCAAACTAGAAGTATTCAGTTTACTGCAGACCCTGAGGGATTAGTGCGTATAAGTAATGGTTTAGTTGAACCGATTTCGAATGGAAAAGGTAAAATTTATGTCGGTGATGAATCAACAAGTGATGCTACTATTACGTTCGAGGTCAAAAACGTAGATGATTATAAGCAAGTTAACTTTCCTAATTCAATTGTGCCTTTATTTACTAAGCATGGCTGTAACGGGGGTGGGTGTCATGGTAAGTCCGGCGGTCAAAATGGGTTTAGGCTTTCGTTGCTTGGTTTTGAGCCTCAGGAGGATTTTGAGTATCTGCTCCGTGAGGCGCGTGGGCGTAGGCTTTTTCCAGCTGCCCCAGAACGAAGCCTGCTTTTATTAAAGGCAAGCGGTCAGTTGCCTCATGGGGGAGGTTCTCGGATTAATGCGAATTCGTTTGATTATAAAATGATCGTCAATTGGATGCGTCAAGGTATGCCGTATGGCCAACCTACGGATCCTAAGCTTCAGTCAATCGAAGTTCATCCTAGAGAACGAGTCATGAAGGCAGGAGGAAAGCAACAGTTAGTTGTTTTAGCTCGGATGACTGATGGGTCCGTTGAAGATATTACGCATTCTTCAGTTTACGAGTCTAATGATCGTGAATTTGCCGAAGCGGATAATTCGGGTTTGGTTATTGCTGGTGATCAGCCAGGTGAAATTGCCATCATGATACGTTATCAGGATAAAGCTTCTGTATTTCGAGGTGTAATACCATTGGGCGTTCCCGTCGAGGAAACACCGGAAGAAAGGAACTTCATAGATAAGTTTATTTTTTCGAAGTTGAAAAAAGTTGGCATGCCCCCTTCGAATGTTTCAGATGATTCTACTTATCTTCGGCGTGCAACCTTGGATATTGTTGGTCGACTGCCAACAGTTAAAGAGGCAGAATTATTTCTTAAAGATAATTCTTCTAATAAAAGAGCCGCTTTAGTTGATCGTTTAATTTCGACGGAAGAATATGCGGAATTCTTTGCTAATAAATGGTCATCACTCCTTCGGAATAAAAGATCAAATGGGGCGCAGCTGCGTACCACTATGGCTTTCTACGATTGGATAAAAGAGAGTTTTTATAACAATAAACCTTACGATAGATTTGCACGGGAAATTCTAGCTGCTTCTGGGGATATAAAGCAAAGCCCGCCTACTGCATGGTTTAAGCAAGTGAATTCTCAGCAGGCCCAGATGGAAGATACGGCGCAATTGTTTCTCGGAACACGATTGCAATGTGCACAATGTCATCATCATCCGTATGAAAAGTGGTCGCAAAATGATTACTATAGGTTCATGGCATTTTTCTCTAGAGTTGGGAAGGCCAACGCGGGTCGTCCTGGAGAGGATATGGTGTTTCACCGGGCCGGTATTGCGCAGGTGACCAATAAGAAAACCAACAAACCCGTTAAACCAGCTGGTTTGGGTTCTGGGGAACTAATTATTGCTGCCGTAGATGATCCAAGGCACTTGCTAGTAGACTGGATGAAGGCTGACGAGAACCGATTATTTTCAAAGACATTAGTAAATCGGTATTGGAAGCATTTCTTTGGTCGAGGGCTGGTTGATCCTGAGGATGATTTTCGTTCAACAAATCCAGCAACACACCCCAAACTGTTGAATGCCCTTGCCGATTATTTTGAGAGATCTAATTACAACTTAAAGGAGTTGGTTCGTGTGATTTCTAATTCATCTACATACCAATTGAGTTCGGTGCCGAATGAATATAACTCGAGAGATAAACATTACTTTTCACGTTTCCAGCCTAAGCGTCTAACAGCTGAGGTTCTTTACGATTCATTAAACGATTTGATTTTAGCTAAAAGTGACTTCAGTGGTTTGCCAGTTGGAACTCGTGCTGTGTGTTTGCCGGACAATAGCTATAATAGTTCAAATTATTTTCTTAGTGTGTTTGGGAGGCCAGATTCTTCAAGTGCCTGCGAATGTGAGCGGTCTCAAGAGGCTAGTCTTGCTCAGAGTCTTCATCTATTTAACGCTAAGAATATTCATGATCAACTTGCGCGTAAGGACGGAAGAGCTGCAAGATTGGCATTAGACAAAGAGACTGACCACCATGTTAAAATTAATAGTTTATACTACAGGGCATTTGCTAGGCTTCCTCGGCAAGAGGAGGTTGATGTTGCGGTTAGTTACTTAAACCGTATTGCTGTTGGCAAGGAGGGCGAGCCGATTGACAAAATTAAGGAACGTTATGAAGATATTCTTTGGGCCTTAGTTAATACTAAAGAATTTCTTTTTAATCACTGAACTTTGTTCTTTCCGATTCCTTCATTTTTCTTAAGTAAAAATCAATAAAACCCAATAAATACAGTGTTTAAAGCTGATGTTCTTATTCTTTATTGATTTCCATAGATACCTATTAATCTGCATTCTGACATTCAAAATGTGGCATTAATGCCACTTTACATTCCGTGGGCTTTTTATTTTGTTTGAGGGTAAATATTACTTGGTTCTTGAGATGAAAGAAAGAATACCTGGGAACAACACGGAATTGATTGTCGTTGCATATATGGTCATCCCAGCAGGTTAACTTCTCAGGCTCGTAAGTTTGAGGTTCTGCGGCCATTCAACCTATAGTTTTTAAGGTTGGATTGCTTTTGTGGCAACAGTTAATGTCGCCGCGAAATGAAACACCTCCTACTCACAACAATCGCA
>Ga0115011_10001858_pt1 | contig 14929 bp, 11 predicted proteins | sample TroAtlMetagenome_2_FD_88705 | JGI IMG/M metagenome (GOLD analysis project Ga0115011, IMG submission 88705) | Marine eukaryotic phytoplankton communities from Atlantic Ocean - Tropical Atlantic ANT8 Metagenome | ecosystem: Environmental > Aquatic > Marine > Oceanic | place: Tropical Atlantic...
GACCTGAAGGAACTTGCCGAAAAATGGGTGGCCTTGGCTGCCTGAACAGGCAGGGGGCTGATGCGAGAAAGCATTTAAACGGCTACGCTCGCGGTAGCCATTGCAGCCATCCCTTCATCACGACCGACAAATCCCATTCCCTCATTGGTCGTAGCTTTAATTCCAACCTGATCGGCTCGAACTCCAAGAGCAGAGGCGATGTTTGCCTTCATCTCTTGGACGTGGGGCAATATCTTAGGTGCTTCGGCAATTAAAGTCGCATCAAGATTAATAATCTCGGCCTGCTTTTCAGACACAATCCCGGCGACCTTCCTGAGAATTTCTATACTGCTTATCCCCTCTATTGAGGGATCAGTAGGAGGAAAATAATAGCCTATATCCGGTTGCCCGAGTGCCCCAAGAACTGCATCCGCTATCGCGTGGCAGAGGACATCGGCATCCGAATGCCCATCAAGACCTTTCGCATGGGGAATATCGACGCCTCCCAGAATAAGCCTCCTGCCATCCACCAGTCGGTGCACATCATATCCAATGCCTGATCGCGTTGCCATATTTCTATTTCAAGCAAGTGTTCCCTGCAAAGGCAACTTGCCATTCCATGCACAAATTGAAAGTTTAGCAGGATCAATAGGACTTGCCACCAATTCAACCGATCCTCCTGCTGCCTCAACGAGCATCCTTCCGGCTGCAATATCCCAGAGACTGATGACCTCTTCTATATATGCATCTAGCCTCCCGCTGGCAATATATGCCATGGCCAATGCGGCACTTCCCATCATGCGTGACTTACGAACCTTCCCGACAATCTCCCGGTAACGATTAAACCCTGCTGCCATTGATTCCTTGGTCTTGGAAAATCCCACCGTAACCACAGCCTGCGCCATTTCGTCGCGCTTACTGACCTGAATGGGCGCACCATTGAGTGTAGGCATACCCCCTGCCTCCACGGCCCACAACTCATTCATCATCGGGTCATAGATCATTCCCAGCACCCAGTCCTCTCCTGAACCACGCCGCAAGGCAATGGAGACACAGAAATGCGGGATTCCATAAAAATAATTCACGGTGCCGTCAATGGGGTCAACTACCCACTGGAACTCACCGCTCTCACCCCCAGCGTTTCCTTCCTCTCCCAGGATGGAATGGTCTGGAAAACTCTCCAATATAATACCGGCTATCAATTCCTGACATCGCACATCAAGGTGTAACTTGATATCATGATCCTCAAAGGTATCAACCTGCTGGTCACCACCATAATGGTCACGCAATAGCTGCCCTGCGGCCGTTGCCGCTTTCTTTGCAATATCTGAATAACCAGTCATCTACTTTGTCATTTTGATCCCAAATCATCCAAGGCATCAAGTATCGCAGAAGCTACAACGTGCTTTAATTGCCTGCTGATAACTTCCTCATGGCCATCCGCCCTGAAGATAGTTACCTCATTGTGGTCACTATCAAATCCTATATCACTCCGAGACACATCATTTGCGACCATTAAATCACACTCTTTGTGCTTTAGTTTATTCAGTGCATTCAAGCGCAGGTTTTCGGTCTCCGCGGCAAATCCGACCAGTAGCCCCTGAAAATGCAATTTTTTCCGCACCGCAGCCAGAATATCGCGAGTTTTACCCAGCTCAAGCATGAGTCCCTGATCATTTTTTTTGATTTTTTCCCCTGCAACATGAACAGGAGCGTAGTCAGAAACAGCCGCCGACATAATTGCCGCATCCACTTCATCAATATTTTCCGCTACCGCATCAAACATCTCATCAGCACTCTCCACCGAAATCTTCCGGCAGCCTTCAGGGGTATGGATGGAGACCGGACCGCTGACGAGCAAGACGTGATGGCCACGGGCTTGGGCCTCAGCAGCAAGCGCATAACCCATTCTCCCGGAGGATCGATTGGAAAGATATCGCACAGGGTCTATAGCCTCACGGGTAGGCCCTGCTGTAATCAGGATGCGCACTGTCAAGTCCCGGCCAAAATTTCTCCGACCGCCTCCACGATACCGTCAACCGGCCACATGCGTCCAATACCTTCATATCCACAGGCAAGCATGCCTGCCTCGGGGCCTATCAGCTTTGCACCGCGGTTCTGAATTTTTTCCACATTCTCACGTGTCGCGGGATGCTCCCACATCTTGCCATTCATTGCAGGCGCAATGAGCACTGGTGCCCGGGTTGCTAGGTAAATGGCACTGATCACATCATCAGCAATCCCGTTGGCAAATTTCGCGATGATATTGGCAGTTGCCGGTGCTACGAGAAACAAGTCTGCCTCATCGGCAAGCGCAATGTGGCCAGGTCTCCAGCTTTCCTTTTCATCATAGATCCCGGTAACAACCGGATTCTTTGACAATACCTGCAGGGTAAGCGGCGTGATAAACTCCTGGGCATCAGAAGTCATCGCAACAGTGACAGAGTTGCCGCTCTGGGTAAGTCTACTAGCAAGATCCGCTGCCTTAAAGGCAGCAATAGACCCGCTAACACCTAGCAATATTTGCTTCATCAATCAATTCCGAGGAGAGTCGTCGGCAGTGAGGCGATTGTCAAAAAACCAAACACCGGTTTATTTAGACAAGTTTCTCATGGTTTAATAGAAAATAAAAGGCTCCACCGATTGGAACTCGGTTCCTAGAGGTTCCTAGAGGTTCCTCTCATCAAGGAAAGACTGGAGAATTTCCATGGCGGCTGCCTGATCAATCACCGCCCGGCTGCTTTTAACGCTGCGACCGGCATCATGCAGTTTTCCCTGAGCGGTGGTGGTAGTCAGGCGCTCATCATGACTGGTAACTCGGATATCCGGCAGTGCACTGGCGACCCTTGCCATGAACTTTTCAACCTTAACTGCCGCACTGCCACGTGACCCGTCAAGCCGGTAAGGCATCCCGATGACAACAGCTTCTGCTCCGCGCTCTGAGGCAATCTCGGCAATACGTATCACCGGATCAATTTGGCGCACCTCGATTGTTTCCACCGGATGAGCCAGCATTCCAAGGTCATCACTGCAAGCAACCCCTACACGGACTTCCCCGTAATCAATCCCTAAAGCTTTCAAATCAATGACAAGGTGGGTGGAATAATGCCCCAATGCAATCTCGGTATGGCAAATAATTCTTTATCGTTGGATTTAAGCAGTAGGAGAATTATCTACCACTAACCAAGTTATTTGGTTTTTTTTGAAAGAGTGATGCGACTTGCCCTGTATAGATAAGCCAACCATTTCCGCCTTTTCCCATGAGATCCTTCGCCCTTTCGCCTACCCTGCTCCTGTTATCTTTCATTCTCCTCCCTTCCGTTTCTGTAACAGGGGAAAATGCCTACAGTCGTCTGGCCAAGGCCCAGGCAGCTGGTGACAAAGATGCTGCACGGGAAATCTGCCTGCAAATGCTCAAGGTCAACCAGGAAGACACCAAGTTGCTGAGGATACTGGCAAAAATACAGCTGCAATCCGCTGAAGTGGAACGCTGCCGTAAAACCCTGGGGCTTCTCGAAGCAGCCATTGATCACCCTGATGCAGAGCTGCTGGAAATGCAGGGTGACCTGGAGGGTTTAGAGGACAACCCGGCAGCCAGGATGGAAGCCGTCCGTTATTGGAAAAGGGCATTAAAGCTGCAACCTGGCCGCATCAGCGCAATCGACAAGCTTGCCCACTACTATCAATTACTGCCCGACCCGGCAGAAGAAGCCGTATACCTGGAACAACTTGTAACGCTCCGCGGCCATCCTGACGAACTGCTAAGGATGGCAAGGCATGCTGTCCGGTTACGGGACTGGAATACGGTCATCTCCTGCACGGCCAGGATGCAGGAAAAATTTGCCAACCTGAAACAGGTCAAGTCGTGGCAGCCGGTATACGACCGGCTGATGCGTCACTCACTTGCACTAAATCGGATTGATCGCCGTATCGAAACCGCGGGAAAATCCGCTGAACTTCTCCTAGAGCGGGCATGGATCTTTGATAAGACAGGGCTACATAAACTTGCCGTAAGTGACGCCGAGCAGGCATATCGCCTTAATTCCTCATCCTTTGCCGTTAAATACCAGTTGGCAGTCCTGCTGGCACATGCCGGCCTGACAGTGGAAGCCTCACAACGACTGGCAATTGAGGTTTCTGCATATGCCAGGAGGCATCTTCATCCGCCTGCTGATTTCTTTTCCAAGCTAATGGAAACCGAGAGCCGCCTGCAAGGCAGGGCGGATGCCCTAGCACATGCAGAAAGGGCTCAATTACTGCTCACAGTTCAGCAGGAAGAACTCGCACTAGACGATGCAGCCGCAGCGGTCGCCATTGGCCCGGAGCTGGTTCAGGCCCATCTCATACTGGCTCGTGTCTTTGCATCAAGAAGCATCACCAAGGCGGCAAAATCAGCATACCGCCGCATCCTTCAACTTAATGCAAATCATCTATCCGCGCTTGAGGAACTGGCAGAGCTGCACATGCAACTTGGCGATTATAAAGATGCAATCGCCCTTTTCAGGCGCCGCCTTGACCTGAGTCCGAACAATCAGCCATCTGGAAAGCGCCAATACCTGCAGCAAGCCTACGATCAATGTTTCGCTTCTCTCCAATTACCAAAACCATGAAACCCGTTACCAACTTCAGCTTTTTGCCGGCTATGACGCTTTTTTTATGGCTGCTCTGCGGCCTGTCCTGCCTTTCGCCCGCACAGGAAAAAAACAACTCCATCCGTATCAGGCCGGAATCAGGACTGATAGGAAAAGGATCACTCCTAACCGTGTATTTCAACGATGCTGTTGTTACTAGTGAGTCCATCGACAGGGAAGGTGAGCAATGCCCAATCGTGTTTGAACCTGAAATGACAGGTGATTTCACCTGGAAAAGCCAAACGGAAGGTCAGTTCCTGGTTACCGGTCACGTCATTCCCGGACAACGCTACAAGGTGATGCTCGCACCTGGTCTGCACTACGACGACAAAAAACCCGTCAACTATTCCCTTTGGATTGACCGCTTTTTCCATTCGCCGCCACTGACAATCACCACCGGTTTGCGCAAGGGGAAAAAAAACCTTTCGCAACTCCCAAAGGTGTCACTGATGTTCAACTACGATATCTGCTTTGTGGACGCCGCCCGGGCAATTTATTTCCAGGACAGGGACAGTCGTGAGCGTTTCGCAACAGAAATTCTCCTGCCTGACCTGAATGTTCGATCAGCTCCTGGGGACCCCCCCGCCCCGGAGGCAGGCGCCAAGCTCTTTGTGCAGCCGGCAGTTGCCCTTCCACCGGGGCGCACTGTCGATATTGTCGTCGATGGACTAAGAGACCATGCAACCGGCACTCCAATGCCATACCTCAAGAGTTTTCCCCTCGGCAAAACCGCTGCCCTGAAGCTAAATAACGCATACGCTCTCCAGGATGCCCTGACGGCTCCGCAAATCGTGCTGCAGTTTAACCAGCGGCTGGCAATGGACAGCGTCCATCAATCCAGTGTTTCCGTAACTCCTCCGGTGACAGGACTCAAGCTGATGCCAGGCGGGTCAAGCATCAGGCTGGAGGGTGATTTTAATCCTGAGGGAAAATACAACGTCACGATTTCAAAAGAACTTCGCGCCACCACAGGCTTCTCCCCTGCTGGAGTCATTAACAGGGAAGTGCAATTCGGAGGAATGGTTCCCTCCATCTACTTTCCTTCCACCCAATACTTCACCCGACCCTCACTTGGCTTAAGGATGAAATTTTTGCACGCCAATACAGGGATGGTCACCTGGCAGCTTGGGCGGTTGCCGGAACAAAAAATAGGCATTGCCAGATCACGCCTTTTCCAGGACAGCGAACGTCTGATGGATCAGCTCGGCATCGAGCCGGTAGCCAGCGGAAACTTCCCGGCAGCTTCACACCTGGAGGCCATCCACCGTGACATCAACTGGCACGACGAAAATGCTTCTCTTATCCGTGGCGTCTACCTCCTTGAGGTTTCCGCTCCTCTCTCCTCGGGAAAGCTTGCCGCCAACCGTTCACTGATTTTTTTCAATGATGTCTTTGTGACCAAGAAGAAAACCGCTAGCAGCCTGCTGGCCAAGGTTCAGGACATGTCAGCAGGTGAACCGGTGACCAACGTCAAGGTTCGCATGGTGAATAGCAAAAACGTCCTGCTCGCGGTTGCCACAACGGATTCAGATGGAATTGCTCGCTTTGCCCGTTTTGATGGAAAAAGAGCAAGCCACCTGCTCATTGACTGCCCTGGCGAGGGCTCCGCAGTGGTTTTTCTCGGCGGCCGCAGCTTCCACAATTCCGGACGGGTATGGCGGAGTGATGAATCCACTGCCGGTACTATTATCCCCGACCGTAACCTTTACCGGCCCGGGACAAGTGCAAAGTTCAAGGGGTTTCTGCGCCACCGGGAAGATGGCAACCTGCGCAACGCCCCCGGCGAGACGATCAACTGGAGAGTCACAGAAGGTTATCGCGGCCGGAAGGTGGCAACCGGGACCGCCACAACTGATGAATTCGGCGGATGGGAGGTCGAATGGGGAATCCCCGCGGAAATCAAACTGGGCAGTTATTACCTGCACACCTATTCCTGCGGCTACACCAGAATTCAGGTCGAGGAATATCGCGTGCCTCTCTTTGAGGTGGAAATGGCAGGGAGGGAAAACCAATCCGGTGATTCGGCCCAGGTCAAAATCCAGTCAAATTATTTTCACGGCGGGCCAAACGCGGGTGCCCTGTTGCGCTGGTCAATAGGCTGGGAAACAGCGTACGTCCCATCGGGAAACCTTCGCACCAATGACCACTATTCTGAAACCCCTCATCCCCTGCCTCCTCTTGCGCCACAGGAAGGGGAACTCAAGCTCGATTCCGCAGGCTCAGCCATCATCCATGTCCCCATCCCTGAACAGGCACCATACTCACGGCCACGCTACGGTTACGTGCTCAATGTTGATGTCATCTCCCCTGAAGGGCGCACCATATCAAATGCCTTTTATGGGAAAGTTCAACCCATGCCGGAAATCCTGGGCATTGACATGGATGCCGATTACACGGGGAATATTCCCGCGCTGAAGCTGCACAGTGTCTGCCTTGACGCGAATAACGTGAGGATTGCCGGCCGCTCATTCAAGGCGGATATTTTCAGGGTCATTACCCGAACGGTTAAGGAACAGGTTGGTGAGGGACTTTTCCGTTACCGGAACTTTGAAGAGTATGTTGCGGTCAAATCCATCTCGGCCACAACGGGGGAAGAAGCACAACCGATGCTGGTCGATATCGACGGCATACCGGGACGATACGTGGCAGTGGCCAACCTGGGGCCGGGTTGCCCCCCTTGCAGCGCCCGCATCACGCTGGCAGGCGAAGCTCGCACAGCATATCCCCAACACACCAGTGAGAGCTTCAAGATCACATCCGACAAGGAGAAATACCGCCCGGGTGAAACGGCTGTCCTGGCCCTCGAGGCACCGTTTGCGGGAAAGGCCTGGATCAGTGTAGAAACAGATCGTGTCCTTGAACAATATGATGTCGACCTTTCACACAACGCCAGCAGGGTTGAGCTTCCCATTAAACCGGATTATTTCCCGAATGCCTATGCAACCGTCCACCTGGTGCATCCCGGCGGAAAAGATGAAATCCCCATAGAGCGCTTTGGCCGGATTGAACTGCAAGTTGAGCGTCAGGAACTAAAGCTTGAGGTCAATCCCACCCTTGCCAAATCCCAGGTTGAACCCGGATCGGAAAGCACCGGCACCGTTTATGTGCTCTCCGGGGGAAAACCCGTTCAGGGTGCCGATGTAACCGTGATGGCTGTTGATGAAGCCGTTCTGCAGCTCGGGAGCTGGCAGGCTCAGGAACTGTTCAGGGTCTTTTACCCCGAACGCAACCACAGGGTTGCCACTTACCGTGCGCTTGCCAACCACATTGCTTCATTTGAGGAAACGGACGTGACCGAAAAAGGATTTTTAATTGGTGGTGGTGGCGAGGCAATCGCCCAACAGAGAAAACAACCCCGCCGAAACTTTCGCCCACGCGCTTTTTGGATCACTTCCCTGCGCACCGATGCCCTAGGCCGGGCAACCTTTAAATTCCAGGCTCCGGATAACATGACCGCTTTCCGCGTCACCGCCTTGGCCCAGACCGGGGATTTTCAGTTTGGCCAGGGACAAACATCCTTCCAGGTCAACAAGCGCCTGATGATTGAACCTGCCCTTCCGCGGTTTGTTCGCCATGGCGACGAGCTAGATTTGCGTGCCGTTGTTCGCCATCAGCTGGGGCAGGAGGCAGGGGTCCTTATAAACACTCATGCAGGTTCTGGACTTGAGCCATTGAGCCAGCCTTCAGCCAATACCGGCCTGCTAGCTCCCCATACCCCCGCCACCTTTGGCCAAAGGGTCAGGGTCATGAGGGATGTTTCCGAGATCACGGTGCGCTTTGATGCACGTATTACCGGGCAGTCAGAAATTACCGATGAGGTTGAAATCACACTGCCCGTTTTCCGGCCCGGCATCATGCAGCAAACCGCCATCTATGGCAGGCTCGATGGCAATGATGCAGAATTTGTGCTGGCCAAAGCAACTCCGGGCTTCTGGCCGGAAGCCGAAGGCGATTTCGGATTGAATCTCTCCCGCTCCCCGTTCATGCCAAAACTGCAGGGCCTTCCGGAATTGCTGGACTATCCCCACGGGTGCTTTGAGCAGCGAACCAGCAAGTTGCTTGGTTACACAAAGCTGGCCGCACTTCTCGATTACCTGCCGGAACTTGGTAACAGGCACAACAACTATCGAAAACGTATCGAAGAAGGGCTGCAATACATTGCGAGCCACATCAACTCTGACGGCTTTCTTCCCTACTGGCCGGGAGGCAACTATGTAAATCCCTATGTGACAATTCAAGCAGCATGGGTCGTTTCTGAATGCCGCAAGCTGGGTTATGACATTCCCCAGAAGATTCAAAAAACCATGCCTGAGGCCATTGATGCGGTCATACGGGGCCGCAAAATAAGCAGTGCTGCTACACGTGCGTTTGCCCTTTTTGTAAACAGCATGACCAATGACGGGGCAAAGCCGGTCGATGTGATTGAGGAGATTTACCTGAACCGTGACAGGGTCAGTGATGAAACACGCTCCATGCTGGCAATGGCCATGAAAAACTACGGAGTCATGGACGCAGAGCAAAAATTACTCTGCCGCGAGATAGACATTGCGCCTTCTGAACAGTCATTCAACCCGTCAAGCTTCTCTTCAACGACACGCACAAAAGCTATCGCATATATGGCGCAGTCAATGATCAAAGATCCTCAGTGGTCGACAAAACTTCAGCCAGCCATGCGCAGCTCTCTGCTTTCCATGATGGACGACTCGCGCCACCTCTCAACACAGGAAAACCTTTGGTTGCTCATGGCGCTGGTCACCATGCTTGAGAATGAGAACTATCCTCCACTTACCCTTGAGGAAAGCGGAGCAGACTTCAGATCTAAAAACGGCTTATCAGCCGCATGGCAACGAAAAGCACTCTCAGAAATCGACAAGCTGAAGCTCAAACTCGACGCCAATCCCGTCTACTATCTCGTAAACGCCAGAGTTCTAAGGGACATGGAAAACTCCGAGCGTGAAGATCGTGGGCTGAGGGTCGAGCGCGTGGTAAAAAACATGACAGATAAAAAACGCACTGGCAGCGCCGATCACCCGTTTGCGCTGGGCGATGAGGTCCTGATCACCTACCGGATGCAAAGCGACAAGGACCATCATTACATCGCCTTGGTTGACGAGCTTCCAGCTGCCATGGAAACCGTCAATTTCAACCTTTCCCAGGTAGCCGAATTTTTCAGCCTGCCGAAAGAAAGTGAAAACAATAGTCTTCACCTCGATCACTCTGAGTTGCGCGACCGTAGCGCCAACCTGTATTTCAACAATATGCCCAAAGGCAGCCATACCTACTCCATTCTGGCAAGGGTCACGAGTAAGGGGAGGTTCAGTTGGCCTTCTACTAGTGTTACCCCGATGTATGAACCCCGCTTTGGCGCCCTTGGTGCATCACGCTGGATATTTGTCGGCCCGAACTAATCTGCGCAAAGCCTCATGCCCTTCAGACAAAAAAGAATCATTCGGCTGGCGGCAAAGGCCTGCGCAATAGGCATCTTTGCTATCCTTCCACTGGTAATCTGGCTGGTTTCAGCAGCGCTCGAGTGTTCCATCCACTCGAAACCCTTGCCCGATAATCTTCTTGGCTCCCTTAATGGAACTCCTGTCTTTCTCGACCGTAACAGCAATGTGATTGCACAGCTGCCAACTAATGAGGCTAGGGTTCATATCCCGATATCTATGGCCAACATGGGTAAATACCTTCCATTGGTGACCATTGCGCTGGAAGATCACCGATTCCACCAACATCAGGGTGTAGACCTATACGCCATCTTCGCAGCCGCATACCGAAGCCTTGCTTATCCAGGACACCTATCTGGTGCATCTACCGTGAGCCAACAGGCGATAAAGCTCGCTGACAGGCGCAAGGGACGCTCGCTAACCTCCAAGATTCGTGAGTCGGTTCTTGCCATGAAGCTGGAACGCAAATGGAACAAGCTAAAAATACTGGAGGCATATATGAACCGCTTGGACTATGGCAATCGGCGCATAGGCCCTGAAGCTGCCGCATGGGCCTACTTCGGCAAGCCGGCTGCCTCACTCACCCTTGCCGAGTCTATCTACCTGGCCGGTCTTCCACAATCCCCAACCCGGTATAACCCTTGGCTGCGCCCCGCCAATGCTGCAACCAAATATCGGCGCTCCCTCAAACGAATGGCGGAGCTAGGTCAACTATCAGAAGCACAGGCCAATCGCCTCGCCCTCACTCCCCCAGCGGTTCAAAAAAAGTCACCTCCACACAGGGCACCTGCATTTGTAGATGCCCTACTAAGGAGCATGGGCGGCCAAGTAAAAGGCCATATTGAGCACACGACACTGGACCCCGAAATTCAATATCATGCTGAAAACTTTCTCACCGAGCAGCTGGCAGCAGTTAATCGACACGATGTTCGGAATGCTGGAATGGTTGTGCTTGAGAACTCAAGCGGCGCGGTGAGGGCACTTGCATCTGCAGCTTCAGGAGAAGGAAAGAAAGAAGGCGCCTTTAATGCGACTCTGGTTGCCCGTCATGCCGGTTCAACGCTCAAGCCATTTATTTACCTGATCGCTGTCGATTCCCGTAAGCTCACAGCCGCAAGCCTGCTACCTGATACCCAGGATGCCGTATCCCGCGTGTTCCCGGGATACGAGCCTGATAACTATAACCGAAAGTTCTCTGGACCCGTGCGCATGCGCATGGCACTGGGCAATTCATTGAATGTGCCAGCCGTTCTGGCCCTGCACAAGGTTGGCCCTAGACTGGCTTTTGAAACCCTGACGCGTTGGGGTATGCAAACGGAAAAAAAGCTCGAGGACCTTGGCGCGGGATTTGTCTTGGGTAACCGCAAGATACGACTGCTGGATTTGGCGAGCGCCTATGCCGGGTTGGCCCGCTCAGGCCTTGCACTACCACCGGTTTTTTTGACAAGAGAAGCACCTGCCCCTCAAAGGGTTGCTTCGGCACCTGCAGTCGATATCATCACCGATATCCTTGCCGATGATCGTGCCCGTGCGGCATCCTTTGGATATAACTCGGCATTGCAGATCAATGATCACCGGACAGCAGTAAAAACCGGGACCAGCAGTTCGCACCGTGATGCCTGGACAGTCGGTTTTGACAGGGATTACACCGTGGCGGTTTGGGTGGGAAACCTCAACGGACAAACGATGAACGGATTATCAACGATTGATTGTGCCACGCCTGCATGGCAACGCATGATGAAGCACCTTGCCTCCTACCATGGATCACGCCCACTGCAAAAATCCACCCAGCCAAGAACAACCATTGATTCATTAAGTGGATTGCTGCCTGTGAAACAATCGCAATCTCTGACTCAGGAACTCTTCCTCTCTGGAACCGAACCAAGGGAGTCAGCCAGCATATTTTATAGCCCTGAGGGCAACATTAAACTTCCTGCTGAATATGCCCTCTGGTGCGCTTCAAAATTTAACCATCTAAGTGCATCAACAACCAATACCCCGGACAATGTACCACTTATTATTAACCCCAAGAATGGCGCGACCTTTGTCATCGATCACCACCTACCCCTTGAACAACAAGCCATCGCCCTGAAAAGTGACGTGGCAGCAGGAATTATCTGGAGAGCAAATGGGCAACGGCTTGCTTCCCCGTTTCTAAACCTTAAGCCCGGCACATGGCATATTACAGCACACGCCCTTAACGGCACCGCGAGTAAGTCAACAATCCATGTTCTTGCTGCCAGCCCTGCGAGTCAGGTAAAGGAAAGTCATTGAGAATGGGACCTTGCTATCCGCTTCAAATTCCTCGCGCCTGTATTCCACAAAACCCTCATCTTTCCAATCTGGAAAAAAAACTCCCCCTTGCTGTTTCGGGAAATCTCCATTCAGAAGCGTAAGGATCAAGCGGTCGGCAACGGGTAATGTCAGACGATATAATTCAGCACCACCGCAAACAACGATTTCTTCCCCGTCCTGTTCAGATGTCAGAGCAAAAACCTCATCCAAGTCATTAACTACCTGGCAACGCCCACCCGGATTATAATTCGGGTTCCTAGTCATGACGATTGGTCGATCTTCTCCGCGAAACCATCCTTGCATTTCCTCAAACGTACGACGCCCTATCAACAGGTTCTTACCCAAGGTATAATCCCGGAAATGTTGCTTATCGAGAGGTATGTCGGACCAAGGTAAACCTCCACGCCCAGTGCCTATCAACCGATTTTGATCCATCGCGGCAATTAGGGTAACCATTATACGGAAGTCAGTTTTAGGGTTTTAACCAAGATGCATCATTACTCTTGCCTGCGTGAAAGACACATTTCGCATGATCTATCCTAGTTATCGAGCCTCTCAGGCAGGATTATGCTGATTTTACATGCCAATATCACCGCTGGTTGTCGAATGGCGTGATTGCGCTACCTTCTGCCGCCATGCTCGACATCAAGCGCATCCGCGAAGACCCGGAAACCATCACGAAGCACATCCGTACGCGTGGAGGAGACTCCCATGAATTAATCGGAAAACTGCTTGAATGTGATGAAATTCGGCGACGTAATGAAACAGAAAAACAGGCCCTGCAGGGGGAGCGCAATGCCCTTTCCAAGCAAATTGGTATAAAGAAAAAAGCCGGAGAGGACACCGCCGAAATTGAAAACAGTGTTCGTGAAATCGGCCAAAGGCTCAAGGCTCTCACCGAGGAACTCGACACGGCTGAGAATAGGCAGCGCGAAATGCTCTTGAGCCTACCCAACACTCCCCATCGCGATTGTCCGGAGGGTGATGACGAGACATCCAACCCGACCATTCACGAATGGGGTGAAAAAATTGAAGGCTCTGATTCGCTTCAAAACCATGTAGAAATTGTCGAACGCCTGTCAATGATTGACTTTGAGGCAGCAGCCAAAATTACCGGCAGCGGCTTTGCCGTGTTTCGGGGAGCGGGAGCGAGGTTACAGCGTGCGTTGATTCAGTTTTTGCTCGACCGCCAAACCCTTGAGCATGGCTACACGGAAATCAGCCCACCCTTCGTGGTCGCTAGGGACTGTATGGTCGGCACCGGGCAGTTACCAAAATTCGAGGAGGATATGTATGGCATTGAAAATAACCAGTTGTTCCTCGCGCCGACTGCTGAAGTGCCGGTGACTAATCTTGAGAGAGATAAAATCCTCTTGGAGGCTGAACTGCCGATCAAATATGCCGCCTACACGCCATGCTTCCGTCGTGAAGCCGGATCCGCTGGCACTGGTAACCGGGGATTGATCAGAATGCACCAGTTTGATAAAGTCGAACTGGTAAAGATCGTTCACCCTGATTCCTCCTATGAGGAGCTTGAGACACTGACCGAGAATGCTGAGTCTATCCTTGAGTCGCTACAACTTCATTATCGTAGGATTGAACTTTGCACCGGCGATCTTGGCTTCAGTGCGGCAAAAACATACGATATCGAGGTTTGGGCACCCGGTCAGCGTGAATACCTTGAAGTTTCCAGTTGCTCAAATTTCGAAGATTACCAGGCAAGGCGCATGAAACTGCGCTTCAAAGATAGCGAAAGCGGTAAAAACCGGTTTGCCCATACCCTGAACGGCTCTGGAACTGCACTGCCGCGCCTTTATGTCGCGCTGCTTGAAACCCACCAACAGGCAGATGGCAGCATCTACATCCCGGAAGCCTTACAACCGTATTACGGCAACACACACATTTCCTGATCTTCGCGTGGTTTAATCAAAAATTACCTCACAAGACCTTGATCACTTTCTCACATCGACTAAGATTTCCCCTTTCAACACGCACCCAAATACCTGAACAACAATGAACCTCATTGCCGTAGTCGACCCAAAAGCAAAAGCTGCCGCCCAGGATGCACCCAACAGATTCTTTGAACCTGAAGGATGGGGCTTAGGTGCCATTATTTTCTTTGTCTTTTCAGCCTTTATGATCCTCTTGATCCTCAAGGGAGGCAAAGGTAAGGATTACGGGGATTAATAAAGATGAGGCCCCGTGCCTTGATCAAAACCACCCCGTAATTATGATATCCCCATGGCAGCGGGAATTTCAAAAGCCACCGAGTCACTGATTAACCTCGCCCTTGAAGAGGATCTCGGCAAACAGGGGGATATCACCTCTGCTGCATTCATTGATGCAAACAGTATTGCAAGCGGCAGTATCAATAGCCGTGAGCTCTGCGTCGTTGCCGGCTCTGATATTTGTTCCCATATCTTTACCAGGGTAGATCCTGCCATCGTCGTTGAACTTGTCCTCGCCCCGGGAGACACTGCCCGTGCTGGGGACACCGTCATGACTATTGCCGGCCCGGCGCGTTCTATCCTTACTGCCGAGAGGACGGCCTTGAACTTCCTGCAGCGACTCTCGGGC
>Ga0115011_10001861_pt1 | contig 14912 bp, 9 predicted proteins | sample TroAtlMetagenome_2_FD_88705 | JGI IMG/M metagenome (GOLD analysis project Ga0115011, IMG submission 88705) | Marine eukaryotic phytoplankton communities from Atlantic Ocean - Tropical Atlantic ANT8 Metagenome | ecosystem: Environmental > Aquatic > Marine > Oceanic | place: Tropical Atlantic...
CATCTTTTTTCTTTTTCAGTTCGCCTTTCGTTTTACGTCTCGCGCGCGTATACAAATGCCGAAACAATAATACTACATTTTTGCACGAGGTGAAGAAGAAGAAAAAGAAGAAGAAATTTCTTCAAAAAAAAAGAAAAGGCACCAAATGAAAAAAGGCACGAAACCAATGAAAGAAATCGAGTCAACACGTGAGTGCAAGATGAGTGGATGATGATGTCACGAGGAGGGGAATCGATAGAGGTGGAGGAGAAGAGAGAGATAACGGCGACGACGGCGACAACGAGGATGGATGAAGAATTGGACGAAGAAAGACGCGACGTCAACGACGAGAACGAGAACAACACGCCTCTCTCGGTGAATGACTTTGATTTCGAGCGGTGGTTAGAACACGACGAAAGCAAACAAAAGCGCAAACGAACAAAAAAAGAGATCGAACGGGCGATACTATCCATGGAATCGCGAACGAGGAAGAATGCACGAGAGTTGTCCGACACGCAAGAGTCGTTGGAGAAGTTTAAAGGGAAGAAACCAGACGTTGTGCTGAAGTTCTTGAGCGAATTAATACTATCTTCTTCCTCGTCAAATAAGAATAGCGAGAATAAAGGACATCCTCAAGCAAACGCACGCGAACTCAAAGTTTTGCTCGAAGAAGAAGGAATGAGAGATTGGTTCGACCGCAAATCGGTGAACGTTTCCGACGAACAGGGGATGTTAAAATTAGTCAACGAAAACGTGCTGACGTTTCAAAACGTGCGCAGAAAAGTGGAAAGAGAAACGTATGCGGATGAGAAGAGAGCTTGGATGGAGAAGAAGAGGGTACAGAGAGAGAAGGAGAGAAAGAGTCTCGCAAAGTCAAAACAGAAGCAAATAGAGCAGCTGCAGCAACAAAAACAACGTGAGAAGAAAGGCTACGCATCAACGAAAAATGGCACGAAAAATGCCAAGATAAAGAAGCCGAAGATTGATCAGAAACGAGGACAAGAACACGAAAACGATAAGAAGAAACATTCAGTTCCGGAAAGTAATGAATGGATGGTCGAAGACATACCAGAGGAGTTGAAGGCACTGAGAGAGTACATCGTACGAGTTGGTGGAAAGGGTTACATGGTAAAAAAAGAAGAATGGGTGATAAAGAAAAAAACGAGGAAACATCCCCTAAAGAATGGAGAAAGGAAGTCATACAAACTGTACTTTCGTTCTGACGGCACGAAGTGCCGGTCGAGAATAGAAGTCGCCATGGCGCTTGGCTTGGGATCATAGTACCAAAAAGTAACTCTTCGATAATAATTACACACGTTCTTTATGTTACATACATCTACTCGAACGCTACAGTCTTTCTACATTTTCCACTACTTCCTATCGTGATTTCGAGCACTCGTGAACAAACACATCATTCGGATTCAAACAACCCTTCGATTAATTCGTTCATCAAAACGCCTTTCGGATCAAATTTTCTGCGAAGGTCTCGAAATACTCGAAAGTTTTCTTGACCGTAAGCGGTTTTCAATCGTTCGACTTGTTTTTTTCTCCGTTCGAGGTTTCCCTCCAGTTCAATTTTTGCCCAATGCGTTTTGAGTAAATACTCGTCGCCTAAAGTGTCGCGCATTTGTTCACCGTATTCTGTGAAGCGCGCAGTTATTTCCTCTCGTTCTGCTTCGACTTGCGTCGGCAAGTACATGATGATCCCAACCCAGGAGTGTAAAGAGTGTTTTTCGCCATGTGAAGGCGACATTATACTCGAACTGCCACTCGTCCATCGTTGCTCGATCGGTGCGTGAGCCGGGATGTTGTTTTCCTCGATCATTTTGCGTAAATCACGCATGAAACGTAAATCTTTTCGAAGAGAAGGAGGAACACCAACATTCGCCGACATTGTCGCTTTTTCATCCATTTCCTCTAAAGTTCCGCACGGAAATGCAACCTCTAACACATGTTGCTGTCCTCCGCAATCAAAACCAAGAATTTGGTCGCTCCAATCTACGCGTGTGCCGTGCGAGCGCTTCCAGAATTCCGCTTCTGCTGCATTTACTTTTTTAACGTGGTCCACGTTGAGCGGATCAATGCGCAAAAGCAAATCTCGAAGTTCGCCAAAGCCGGCGTTTTCGCGTTCGGCTTTCTTTGCGGACTCTTTATCATACTTTTTCAACAAATCAATCATTGGTTTGGTCCGATATTTGTTCTGTTTGCGTTCGTTTGGCGTTGTCAAATAGGAAAATACAGAGTCTAGACCCAGAATACTTTTCTTCTTCGCGTCAATTGGATTTGATCCAACCACAACAACACAATCCGTGTGCGGAATCCACATGTACCGGACGTGTTTATACTTTCGAATCCACTTCTCATGATTCTTTTCGATAAGCTCTGGAGTAGTTGTAAACGTATCTTCTTTCAATCGGTAGGCGTCGACGCACTGTAACGTGATTTCCGAGGCGACCCCTAACGAACCCAAACCAACTTTCGTGGCTTCAAACATTGGATCGATGACATTTTTGTTCTCTTCGCCTTCTTTCATACCAAATTCAATCACTCCTCTCGCTGGCGTTATTAATTTCATTCTAACTACGGTTGCGTCTACTGGAGGAATTTTTGCCCCGGTACCGTGCGCACCGACTTGCGTGAACCCGCCAATTTGCTGTTCGCGAATGCTCGCGTAGTTTTGCAACGTCAAATTATATTTTCGTAACGCTTCCGTGACATCAGACACTCGCGCTCCAGGTTGCACCGTGACCTGTTTCTTTTCTACGTCCATGTGCAAAACCTTATCTAACAACGCCAACGATACCATGCCTTCTTTTTCAAATGCCACTCCGTTTGGTGATAAAGCCGCACCAACCGGTCGTATTTTCTTCCCTCGCAAACTCGCGTGTCGTATAATCGCCTCTAAAGCTTCCGTCGTTTCGGGTTGCGCGAACGTGTCCACGACAACTTTCTTGGTCCCGGACCAATTCTCAATCTCGTAATCTTTCTCCGTCGTATAGTTTTGCTTCTTTAGATTTTCTGTCTCTTTGACGCCTTCTCGGTAGATGTAAAAACTCAACGCGCAGCCGAGCGCAAAAGCATAGAAGCGGTATTTTTGCCACATAGTTTCGCGATGATGATGCCGTTCGCCTCCTTCTCTGTTTCCTCCTCCTCGACTATCATTACCTCCATTTCCACTGTTATTAATGATGCTAGTATTCGTATTGTTAAAACCTTCAGCTCCGATGGTTCTGGAAGAACTATTCTCCGCCGCCACCGCCGCCGCTGCTGCAGACGTCGACTCCTTCTCCTCCAACATAAATGGCATAAAGAACTTCGTTGTGTTTTTCCTCACTCCTTTCAACTTTGCGCTTTTATTAAACACCAGCAAATCTGTCCTATCTCCACCTCTCGCCGCGGATGATGACGATGAATTCCCTCCCGTCGCTCCTCTATGCACATCCAACACCTGAAAGTCTTTCATGAAATCTTCCAAAGCAACCGTTTGCCTTTCCCCTGGTTTCGACAACGGTATTCCTGGGCATACTTTTCGAATTAACTGTCTGTATAGCAGTGGGTTCGTTTTTACTGCCATGGTCAGTTGGTGCGCTGGGAGCACTCGCGCGCGATTGCCACCGACGAACGTTTCAAACTGAATGTGTTGTTGTTGTTGTTGTTGTTGTTGTTGTTGTTGTTGTTGATGTTGTTGGTGAATTCCAATGTTTCGTCTGAATAGCATCGAGAAAGAAGAAGAAGAAGAAGAAGAAGAAGAAGAAGAAGAAGAAGAAGAAGATGAAGAAGAAGAAGAAGAAGAAGAGGGAACACGTCCACACTCGTTCAGGACATCGCCTCCAAGTCCCGACTCTCGCCGCCGCGTCGCGTTCGTCGCGATGTTCACGACTCGCGCGCACGTTCGTCGTCGACCGAACATAACGACGGTTTCTTTTCTTCTTCTTCTTCTTCTTCTCTTTTTTTTTGTGTCGTTTTTGTCGTTTTGGAAAGAAACATCCATCGTCCATCCTTTTCTTCTTCGCTATTAAAACGCATCATTTATTGACACGTTACCCACCACACACACACACACACGTTGTGTCCGTCCGTCGAAAACAAACCAATAAAAAAAATCGCGAGCACACATGCGCGAGTCTTCGCTGAAGTTAATCTACCGATCAGGTGACTCAAAACCGTTGCGCGTGTACATCGCGGCGGAACTCGATGGAAACAAGATAAACGCAATCGATTTCGACCCGTGGAAAGCCGCCAGTTGTGCCGACCATTCTTCTTCGAGTTCATCGAGAAATGTGGCAAGGAATACCGGAGCAGTGTTACATAAGACGACCAGTTTATCCGCGACGTTGTTTATAGCGTCTTTATCAGGAGAGGAGGCTGTAAAAGGCACGTCCATGAATAGCGCTTTAATGTGTGTTCGAGATGAGGGTGATAATTCTTTCATCAACTTCAGAGACTTGGACGAACGCGAGCTTGGAGTAACTGTTGGCATGTGCTGCGCGGAAAAGAGTTTAGACGCGTTGATGGAATATTTATCAAAGAACGAAAAAAAGTTGAAAGGTGTAGTCCCGGGTATTTTCGCCTCGTCTACATCTGCTACGCCAAGCAATAGTGAAATAGCATTCTTCTCGAGCACATATCCCGTATTCGCAAATGTGTCAGAGATGTTTGGAAAGACTTCAAGCACTTCACCAACGCCTCAGTTTGACAGCGTTTATGCGTGGTTCAAAGCGTTTTCGAAACAACCTTTCGTGCAAAAAGCAGTGGAAAAAGCGAAAACGACTCCATCAATAGCCTTTCTCTTCGCTGCACAAGAGGCACAAAACGTTTTGGATTTGAAAAACGCGAGTAACCCTCCCAAAGATCCATCGAAAGACTCATTTTCGCTGACAACGGCGATCAATTACGCGAACGGTGCTCCGCATATGGGACATGCGTACGAAGGGTTAAGTGCGGATGTCATTGCGAGATACCACCGCGCATACGGTAGACCGACGTTGTTCCAAACCGGCGCAGATGAGCATGGGCAAAAGATTTCGGACGCTGCGGTTGCCGCGGAGTGCGAACCGATTGAATTGTGCGATAAACACGTGAAAATGTTTCAAGATTTAAACAAAATGTTACGAGTAGAAAACGATGTTTACAACAGAACAACCTCGGAGAAGCACAAACAGTGCTGTCGGGAACTCTTCGAACGAAGTGAAAAAAATGGCGATATTTATTTAGATACGTACTCGGGGTGGTACAATGTTCGCGAAGAAACGTTTGTGACTGAAACCGAAGCGAAAGATATGGACTATAAAGACCCAGTTTCAGGAAAACCTTTGAAACAAATGGAAGAGGAGTCTTTCTTCTTTCGCCAATCGAAATACCAAGCGCGGTTGATCGAACACATTGAAAAGCACCCAGAGTTTATTCAACCAGAAGGCCGAAGAGGGGAAATTTTGTACCGATTGAAAAACGACGAGTTGAGAGATCTAAGCGTCTCACGAACGACGTTTGATTGGGGAATTCCCGTCCCTGGAAACAGTAAACACGTCTTGTATGTCTGGTTCGATGCTTTGACAAACTATTTAACCGGCTGCGATTTCCCGAATGGAGAAAATTATGCGAAGTTTTGGCCTGCGAATGTGCACATCATAGGAAAAGATATCATCTGGTTCCACTGCGTCATTTGGCCATGTATGTTGATGAGTTGCAACGTTCCTTTACCAAAATCTGTCTTCGCGCATGGTTTTGTTACCGCCGCGGATGGACAAAAAATGTCCAAATCTATCGGCAACGTCGTCGATCCATTGGATGTTTTGAAAAGGTGTTCTCCGGATACGTTTCGTTACGCACTCATGCGAAACGGCATTTACGGATCCGATATTCCATTCAGCGAAGAATCTATGACATTGATTCACAACGCAGATTTAGCAGATACGCTTGGAAATTTAGTTCACAGAGCAACGCATCTGTGCTCGAAGAATTGCGATGGTCGCGTCCCGGATGTTCCAATCTTTGAAAAAGTCATCGACGTCGGCTTGTTGAGATTAAAATCTGAACGCGCGATGGAATCATTCCAGTTACAACAAGCCTGCGAATTGGCTATTAACTCGGCAAAAGCTGCTAATAAATACATTACCGATGCGGAGCCGTGGAAATTAAAAGGCGAGGAAACGAAGCATCGCAGAGACGTAATCATTCGCACGACCTTAGAAGCTGTGTACATTACCGCTTTATTTTTACAACCGTACATACCAACCGCGTGTGAAGACATATTCAAGAAACTCGGCATGGACTCGTCTAAAGTCCACAAACTCTGGGAGCTCAAACCATTCGGCGAAAATGTGAAACCCGGTACCCAGATTGCCGTCGGCGAAGTGCTCTTTCAAAAACACGAGATTGATACTGCCGAACTCGCCAAAAAAGCGCAATCGAGCAAAGAAGAAAAAGCTGCTAAGTTGGCCAAGAAGAAAAAAGGCGAAGAGAATGCGAAACTCGACGTCACGCGCTTAGATTTAGTCGTTGGTGAAATCACGAAAGTCTGGAACCACCCGGACGCGGATACGCTCTACGTGGAAGAGATCAACATCAACGTCGGGAAACCGTTGCAAGTCTGTTCTGGTTTAGTTAAACACATCCCGATTGATAAAATGCTCAACGCGCGAGTCGTCCTTGTCGCTAACATGAAACCAACGAAAATGCGTGGCATTGAATCACAAGCCATGGTTTTATGTGCCACCGATCCGAACGACAGCGACAAAGTCGAAATTGTCACCCCACCAAAAGGTGCAGCAATTGGCGAACGCATTACTTTCGAAGGCTACGTAAGTGACCCGGACGAAAAGTTAAATCCAAAGAAGAAAGTGTTTGAAGCGGTGCAACCAGATTTTATGGTGAATAAAGATGGTGTCGCTACTTACAAAAATGTCCCGTTCCAAACGACCGCTGGTTCGTGTTCGGTAGAGTCCATCAGAGAAGGAGGGACAATTAGGTGATTGTTTAATTTAGAGAGAGGTTTGTTCATACTACCTACCTACGAGTGTTGTGCTTATAAATTCTTCACTAAATCTTCATTCGCGTTCATTTTGTTCTAAATGTTGCGCGCACACCCGACGCGACTACTATTGTGTCAGCGCACTAATATAGGAGTAGGGAGAAGAAACGTAGAAGCACGCAGCGATAGCGACCCATTTTCAGACGTGATACCCTTCCCAAGAACGTTGCCTAACAGATTACAATGGAAGAAAACATTCACAACGAACGAAGGAATTAATTACATATGTCGCGCTTGCGATGTAGACGACATCCCATCTGTGACATCTCTGTTGATTCGAAGTAAACTCGCAGGGTTTCCAACCGAAGAGAACGCGTTGAGAAAATATATCGCGAAGAGTATAGAAGCTTTTCCCCGTGGTTGCTACCTTTGCCTGTTGAGAGAAGAAAAAGGCACTAATAAGAAAACTTGCGTTGGAGTCGTTGGCGTCTCGAACACTCCGGAAACCCGAAAGGATGACTTTGAAAAAGCGTTGCAGTTCACCGACGATGGTGCGTACATATCGGATTTAGTGATAGAAACTAGATGCAGAGGTTTAGGATTGGGGGAGAAGTTGATGTTATGCGCAGAGAGTTTGGCTAAAGATATGCAAAGGCAAGAAGTTTATCTCCATGTGAACACGAGAAAAGTCGGAGTAATTAGATTGTACGAGAAAATAGGTTACGAAGAGCTCAATTCGAACTTTTTGCGGAGAGACTTATTGATGCGAAAGAAGATATGAATAAAGCTAGTAGTTGCGTTTAGTATTTGTAGGAGATAAACTTAGTAATTTTAGATCTTCGCTTGTCCTCGAGTCGAGAGATTTTTCAGCTGGCGTAAAGCTTTTCGTGGATCCCCGATATCGTCGTCGTCAGAGGAATCTAAACTTTCTTTGTTTATAGACGGCGCGGTGGATCTATTTCTTGCCGGTGCGCTTTTAACGAAGCCGGGGTGCAAATTGCTTTTTTTACTGCCATCTCTATCAAAGGTCTCCGCTGTGACGAATGTCTCCGATGGCATTGCACCGCCGTATAGAGATTTCTCGTCGACTTTCTCATCCCATAAATCGTATTCCAACTTAAAGAATGATCCATCTACCATTCGCTTTTGCGTCGTTAAACTCGAAAGTATCGCGACCGACTCTTCTGACAGCTGCCAATCGAACACATCCAAGTTTGACTTGATTCTCTCAGGATTGATTGATTTTACCAAAACCGAGCTCTTCGGTCGAGTTTGTAACGCCCAACGCACGAGGACTTGACCAATGTTTTTGCAGCTTTCTTCCGACGCTACAACCTGTTTAACTGCCGGATCGTCCATCAGATTTGGTCCTGATCTACCCAAAACTGATGCCGAATCTGGAGAACCCAATGGCGAATATGCCGTGACGTGAATTTTATTCTGCTCGCAAAACTCAATAATTTCCTTTTGGCGCCAATACGGATGGATTTCAACTTGACACACTGCCGGTTTGATTTTGCAGAAGCTCAAAATATGTTTCAATTTCTTCACAGAAAAATTGGAAACACCAATTGCACGCACTGCACCAATGTCCACGAGTCGTTCCATCGCACGCCACGTGACTTCAATGGGAGGATCGATGTACCTCGTGTTCGTATCTGTAACAGGCCAATGAATGAGATAGAGATCGAGATAATCAGATTTCAACTCGCGAAGCGTTTTTTGAACCGCCGGCAACACTTGCTCGTATTTGTGCATGTCGTTCCAGACTTTAGAGGTGATGAAAATGTCCTCACGGACTAATGTTGTTGTCTTGAAAACGTGTTCGAGAGCTTCGCCAACTTCATGTTCGTTTTGGTATATGGAAGCACAATCAATGTGTCTATAACCACACTTCAGAGCAACTTCAACGGCTTTGCGCACTTCACCAGGATTCGATTTCCACGTGCCCAAGCCTAGTAAAGGAATGTTGATCTTCTCCTCGTCGATATCGTATCGAAGAAATACAGTCGGAGCCGCTGCTGCCGCCACGGTTTCTCTCGCGCCCATTTTCCCTTGTTTTTCTCCATCGTCAAGTCCATGCTCTTTGCGAAGGCGTTCCATGAGCGCGATCTCTTCTCGGGCCTCTTTCCTCCAAATCTTCAAATTCTTCGTGTCGTGACGACAACTTTCAATCCTCGCTCTTTGTTTCGCTTCGACTACTCGCTTCCCACCAGTAAGGTCGAACCACTGCACGCGATCGTTTTCGCCTTCAATCTCTTTCATCCTCCACTGCTCTCTCTCTTCCAGTTTGAAATTCTTTAAGTCTTCCTCGTGCGAACGCCATACAGTTGGCCAATTCTTCGTCCACCCATTGTTCTTCTTCTGCTCTGGAGTCGCTTCGGGGACGTTGTCAAAGTCTAAACTTTCATCTTGACACAATTTCACATCAATGTTTTCAGTTTCGCCTTCAGAAACTACGCAATCGCCCGTGTCAGGATCTTCATCAACAAACGTGTATTTCAGAGGACCGTTGGGGTCATTGTGAAACTTAATCAGGTCGAGATACTCTTTCGGCGTGAGCTTAATGTCTTTTCCTTCATTGTGGTCCTCGTCGCCATCTTCGATGGCAAATCCATCTTCTGGAGTTGATACCATGTTTGTAACTGACGTTTTTTTTTTACTTCTAGTCGCTGTCAACTCGACACATCGTAATATCGAACTTTCTATGCAAAAAATCATCATATCGGCATTACATCTCTAACAAACACCTCCACACCAGGTAACGACCAAACGCGCAAGATGATACTTCCCTTTAAACCGGGCGGGTTTGTATACTTAGTGTGATTTCTCTCACGAACGATACGAATCCATCCGCCTAAACCAGAAATCGAAAGATCTTTACCTTCGTAATCGTCTAGACTAATCTCCACCTCTTTGGAAATACGCAAATTTGGAAGTGATTGGTAAAACTCTTGCATGGATGCGCTATCATCGAATAAACACGTTTTATTTCCAACATCGGCGTGTTTTTGCATGTCTTCAATCGTAGACTTGAATACACGCATCTTCTTTGGCCCGTAAAACGAAACGTTGATGGTGTTCAAATCGTCCGTCTCTGGAGCGCTAAGGATATCTAATCGAACCAATCCGTTCCAATCGAACGACATGTTCTTCAATCTTTCACTACTATTGTTATCAGTGTTGTTGTTGTTGCTGCTGCTGCTGTTGCTGCTGCTACTACTACTGCTACTACTACTATGTTGTAGTTGTTGTTGCGTCACTGGTGCTCGATACACTTTCAAATCGCGGCCTAATTTCAGTGTCTTCATTTGATCCCCGTTCAATAGTGAATTCACTCTGTGGTGCAAAAATACCCCAGGCGTGTCGAATAGACTCTTCTTATCTTCAAATGCTTTAATTGAAATGACACCTAGAGTTGTTCCAGGCATAGAACTCGCTGTCGGTAGCCTTTTTTTCGGCGCGAAATAATTCCCCATTTCCATCCTCAACACCTTCGTGAATTCTCTCACAAACGTTGACTTACCCACATTTGCTGATCCGACGACGTACACGTCTCTCCCTCGTCGTTCGCGAATAGTCGTCAACACTGCTGTTCTCATCCCGTTTAAATCTTCTCTTCCTCTGTTTCTCAACGCATCGTCACTACCATTATTACTTCTCAAAGACCCCGGCTTCCTTGCGGCAACGAAAATTGGATTTCCTGCCAACGTCAATCTTTTCTTCGCGCATTCGTTCAAGACGAATTCGACCAAAGCATCATTATTCTCCACTTTAAACCTTTTACCAATCACGTCGCACTTCGTTACGACTAATAAAATCGGATTACTCCCGACTAAGTCTCTGATTTTGGGTAAAAACGACCCGTGAAAATCAGTCAAATCGACAATCTTCACTACCAGCGCCTTCTTCCCCCGAATATCTTTCAAAGTTTCTCTCAACTCTTCCGGAGTAATTAAACCGCTTTCGATTTTCTGTCCTCCTTGTCCAACAACTGCGTTAATCATTTGTCCGTTCGATAAGTTCGAACATCGAGAACACAATAACAAATCCAACTGTTTATTTTTCTTCTTCGTTTCATAATCGAGTTCAGAGACGAAACCGACGGCGGACGCTGAAACCGTTTGTAAACCGACGCCGCACCCGTAGCAGGTACCTCGTTCTTTCCGCTTGATTTTATTCGTGGATAATGATGATAATGGTGGTGATGATGTCGTTTGATTGATCAACTTCGTTTCATCGCGAGTACTCGTCGAAGATGGCCGTTCATCGTCTTCAAACGTGTCGACGTCTTCGTTCATCGTCGGCGGCGTCACGTGCGTTCTCTTTGGACATCTCATCTTCCCTCCAGTCGTCGTCCGAGGTAGAAAAGACGAATATTTTGTTCGAGCGCCGCTCTTCGCGAAGAACGTCTCACCTTGTTCGCGCCCCATCGCAAATGAAGAGCGCGGCACGACTTGCACGAGGGAGAACGACATGGACGCTTTTTCTTTCAATGAATGAATGCAATGATGAATAATGAATAATGTTTCCATCGTCATTTTTGTTTTTCCAAAAGTAAAATTTTAAGAAATTGAATCAATCAACGCGGAATAGTTGTGTTTATATGTTTTCGTACCATGGTCCTAGGTAGGGTACCGTGGTATGTTTATATATTGTATATTAAAAGCCGTTTGTTTTTTCAGTCTTGTTATTCACTTTACTCTTATATTACTTATCCGGTCCTCGTTGCTTCAAAGTAATTTTATCACCTAAACTCAACGCAATGCCTTGCGTCTTAGATCGGATGCGGATGTATCCGCCAAGCTTCTCATCTTTATCTTTTTCTACAGAGACGTTAACCAAAGCGTCTTCACCGAAAACGCTCCTCGCATACAAGTTTGCGGCTAAGAATCCGCACTCGCCGTCTAAAGCCGACTCGGGAGTCAAGCATTTCATGTTCGTGCTCTTCACCACGTGGTCCAAGTACTCCTTCACGTCCGTAAACTTGGTGTTCACGGCAACTTTGTTCTCCCATTCAAACTCTGCCCACATGTTTCTAAAGGCGATATCCGCGCACGATGCCGGAGCGATATAATCCATGATATCGATGTGGATGTCGTTTAACACGACGACGTTTCGATCCTCGTTTCTGGATTCGTACACAATATTGCCAAAAATGACGCCAGTTTCCGTTGATGAAACTTTAATATTCGCGCGAATGTGTTTCGATTCTCCAGGGGCTAAGGTGTAGTTTTGCGGCCTTTCTACGAGCTTTAAGTCGCCCATAGTAGCGAGCTCTAAGCACACGTTTTGTAAGACTTCGTTCGTTCTGTTCGTTGCGGTGACGTCCATGACGATATCGTACTGGTGGACGGTGATGTAGGACTCGGCGTACACCGGATCGGAAAAGCCAGTCAACTGCAAAACTCTGTTCAATTTGGAATCTCTGGCGTTTGAAGCCGAGTCCGGGTCGTTAAACCCAGTTGCTCGGCGTAAATCAGTCGCCACGGCATCTTCCAATTCGACTTGTGATAAGCCCTTTCTGGATTTCAAGTGATAGAAATCAATCAAGTCATCCGCTTGAGATTTTGGTTTCTCTTCCTTCTTCTCTCGTTCTTTCGCATCGTTTTCGAGTTTTTCGTTGATCATTTTCGAGAACGATTCTCGGCAGTTTTCGAGCCAGGCCTGAGTGGTTTCAGAGTCCGGAGATTCTATCGCCGCGAAGCACTGCGACAAACGCTCGGTCGAGTCGTAATCCATCTCATGTGCGACGACATGCGATTTTCCTAAGCGCAACATGGCCACAATGTACAACATAACCTCCGCTTGCGTTCGGTTCTTTTCCTCTTCCGAGAACGTATTGCTTTTCATGTACCTCAAACCGAGCTTGGTCATCGTACCACCACAAATGGCGGCCAAGAAAAAGTCGCCGGACAAAAGCAATGCTCTCAAGTTTGGCGTCGAAGTGCCCACGTTGGCGGTATCAACTGCCGTTTGCGTGGCGTACGTACCGTCGGCTAGAACTATCGGTCGCACCGATCCAGACTCGTACGTTTCCTTCTCTTCATCTGCATCATCTACGAATTGTTCGTCCGAGGGCGGTTCGAAGAATGGCGTTTGACCTAAACTCGATTTCAACGTCGCCAATGCCTCTTCGACTTGTTCTCGCGATTCGGAATACTCGCCGATAATCCATAGCGCAGTCGCACACACTCGACTCGATCGAATCGAGTAGAAGGAATCTAACAATCTCTGTAAAATCGACTCGCGCATACCGCTATTCGTTTGCGCGATTTCGCGAATGAACATAATCACGTCCAACGCGGACGCCGTGTTCGGATCGCCCAAGAAGTCCATCAACATGTGCACGACGGAGCCTGCAACGTCCGGGAATTTAACCGCGCACGCGTGAACGCTTTGAACCAACATTTGACGATACTCAGCGTTCTTTTCGTTAGCGCCTAAACCGGTATCATTTTGCGATTTGATAATTTCCTTCTTCAAGGCAGTAACCACCTCCTCGATGTTCCTCGAATTGATCAAATCCAAAACAATATCCAACGTCTTTCGACGAATATCCACAGACGGGGACGCCACCGCTCTCAAAATATCCATAACCATGTCTTGCATCACCTCTCTGTGATTCTTTTTCAAATCCGCCAATCGATCCAAAACGATCAACTTGACGTTGTTGTCGCCTTGAGAGACGATCAGTTGGCAATAGCAGTTCGCCGCAGCTTTAATCGCCGTCGGCGCGTTACTCAACGCGATCAATGTATTCGCACACTCGTAAATCACGGATGTGTTGTTGGTTTGCAATAACATCAAAATAATCTTAATGTACTTGCCTTTTTGCGACGGATCAGTTCGACACACCTTTCTAATCAAATCCAACACAACGGTTTGCAAAATATCGCCCCAGTTCGCAACGGATTCCAAATTGGCCATTAAATACTGCACCGCGCGATCTTGATCCGAATGATACAACATCAAAAACGCGTTACGACGAGTGCTCAAATCTGACTCTCCGCCATTCAACAACTGCTCGATAATTTCTGGCGCATCTTGAATCATAATCTCCCCTCTCGGCGTTTCGGTGTAAATCTTATGAATAGCCATCACCGCGTTCCTTCTCACGTACGGATGTCTGTGCTCTAAGTTCTGCACAATAGACGGCACTAACGGTTCGATCAACTCTGGATCGCTCAATCGACACAAAAATCTCAATGTCGACCCTCGAATAAACTCGTTCGGGTGCTGCAAATTGTTTCTCAAGTTTTGGCAAATCAGGATCATTTCTGGAAGCAATTTTCCTTCGCTATCCGTCTTTTCAATAATCTCCATGTACAACAGCAACAACTTTTGCACCAAGTGGTCCTCGCTAGGTAATACGTATCGAACGATGGTGATGAAAATCTGCGGTAAATGTTCGCCATTCATTAACAACGAGATGACTTTCTTCATCGCGTCCGCCTTTTCGTAGTTCGATCCGGTTTCTAAAGATTCTTTAATTTCTTTAGAGGACGCAGACTTGTCGAAGTGGACGAGCATGGTGCATCCTCTCTCGATGACTTGGTTAATGGTACCCATCTCTCTATGCCTTTAGAATTCGCTTCCTTTTCTTTTCTTTTCTCTCTCTCTCTTTCGCTCTCAGTTATATCAAAACGTCTTTCTTTTCAATCGAGGGCAAAAATCGAACTTCGTACTTCTCCTTTATTCTTGTTGAAGCGGCTGTCAAACGATCGATACAACGCGATTTTCTCGTGAAAAATATACCTCTGCGAGTGAATCGAGAGTTCGATTGGACCGTTCTATCCGCGAAAAGGATGGTTTGTAGCGTTTTTCGAGACAAGATCGAATTTTTTCTTTCGCGAGACAATTCCATTCTTCTTTTTCTTCCCTAAACCCTAAACATGAGGGCGTGGATTTTTGAATTCTTTTATGTCTTCCTTCTTCCCTAAAGAAGGAAAAGAATGGAACA
>Ga0115011_10001863_pt1 | contig 14907 bp, 8 predicted proteins | sample TroAtlMetagenome_2_FD_88705 | JGI IMG/M metagenome (GOLD analysis project Ga0115011, IMG submission 88705) | Marine eukaryotic phytoplankton communities from Atlantic Ocean - Tropical Atlantic ANT8 Metagenome | ecosystem: Environmental > Aquatic > Marine > Oceanic | place: Tropical Atlantic...
CAGCGAAGAAAGCAGCAAAGAAGCTGGGGAACAAGCACATTCACTCGCGCCTTTGGCGGTAGACAGCTCGCCTGAAAATACCAGCTTTCAGTGTATGCAGGTGGCTCGAGCGTTTAGCGACCCACTAGCGTTCTTTTCTCAGCAGCGATTGGGGGTAAATTTATCCCAATCGGTGACTTTGCTAGACAATAGCGAACCTTTTGAAACCAACGCACTAGTGCGGTACCAAGTACTCGATGCTATGTTTTCTTCCAGTGCTTCATTTGATGATGCCAATGCAGCAACCCTTCAGCACAGCGATAGGGTAGTGCAATTCGCCACGCTTCGTGGTGACATTCCCAATAACCCGGTGGCGCAAGAGGAGCTTGAGCTGTGGAAGGAAAGCGCGGTAGCTCTTACCCAAGCGATGGGACCTCATGATGCCGAACCCAAACGGGCGCAATTTGCAGGCAAACACTTTACGTTTACCGCGAGTGCGCTTGAAGGTGGAAACAGCTTGATGCAGCCGTGCGCAGGCAAGGTGAATGACATTAGAGCGTTAGGTTACTTTATGACACAGCTTGTGTTTAGCGCAAGCGATGAAGTAACACCCTATACACAATACCCGCTAGATATCTTTTACTGCGATTGGGTAAAAGGTGAAACCAAGCTAATGAAGCGTAGCTTTCCGTCAGTAGATAAAACCACAGCCTACCAAATTTTGCTAAGTATTGAATCATTGTTTGTTGAGATATTGAGCGCCCCAACACCCGTATATAGCTCATTAATGAGTGCAGTAGTCAGTGGCACAAAAAAATCCCCCGGAACTCTTCTGGCAAACAAAATCTCCTTACCCACATTTCTGGCTAGCCTTGGCGGCCACGATATAGAAGATAGAGAAAGTGTAGATATACAAGGCGGCGTTGATACTGAAGACACAGATGAATCTTGCAAGTCGCTAATACCGGATATACGTGCATTTTTTGCCAGTGATGATGCCCAGCGCATACTCAAAAATTGGCTTCAGTCATCAGGGCAATTTACTGCTGATATCGCGAGCAACCCTTATGTTAAATGGTTATTTCCTGATGGCGTGAGTTGGCATGATGTGCCAGCCACACACGCATTTTTGTTGTTTGCATTGGTGGCTAACATTTCATCACAGGAGCAGTTATGAGCTTGTCTAAAAGTGCTTCGCAATTGCTAAACGTGCCAGCCATGCCCCTAAACGGCAGGCATTTAATTGAAGCCAGTGCGGGCACGGGTAAAACCTACAACATCACCCGCTTGTACTTACGCTTATTGTTAGAGAAAAAACTTAACGTAAAAGAGATTTTGGTGATGACCTTCACCAAAGCGGCCACCGAAGAAATTAAAGGCCGTGTAGCCAAAACGCTGCGAGAAGCCTCCGCGTTTTGGGAAGCCTGTTTAGACGTTAATGACATTAATACAGCTAGTGCCAGTGCTGGTAATGATAGCGCTAGTATCGACAATGACGATGTAAAGGAAAGCGCTGACCTAGCTGCGCTATTAAACAGTGCCGATCCTGTCTATGCCCACCTCTATAGGGCCTGTTCACCGAAAGACAGTTTGGCCCTGCTAAAAGCTGCGCAATTAGAACTTGATGATGCGTCAGTCTTCACTATTCATGGCTTTTGCCAGCATGTGATTGGGCAATTAGCGTTTAATAGTGGTTTTGCAATGGCGCTGAACTTAAGTAAAGACACTAACGATCTCTATTTGCAAGCAACACAGGATTGGATAAGAAAAGTCTCCCAAAATGAAGACGACTTCATGTTGTTGGCGGAACAAGGCTGGCATGTGCCAGACAACCTATTAAAAGAATTCTCATCAAGCGTAAGAAGTGCGCTTACGCCGGTTTTGCTAGATGAAGAAACCATAGAAAAAGCGTTTATCGCTGGCCTGCACGAAAACGAGAGTACTGCGCCTGCACAGTTTACCTTTCATTATAATAATATTGTGGATAACGAAGCGCTTATTCACGCTCAACTACTTAAAAAACCTGATCATAAAGCGGTGCGTACACCTGAACTTGCTGCGCTCAAATCTTGGCTTGAAAGCGGTGAATATGAGCCGCTACCGGCAGAAGGAGCCGCGTTTCTTGATGGTCGTCGGTTTGGTAGAAATAAGTCTGGGGTAAAAGAAATTCTTGCACCCATTAAAGGCTTTGCCGATGCGATATTAGCAGCATGCAAAGACAAGCAAGATAATCTCGATAAAATTCCCGTTTTTACCCTAATCAACGATGCCATTAGCTTTATTAAAAGCAACGTAGCGGCGCAAAAGCAGCAACTTGGGGTTATCGACTTTGACGACCTTATTCGTATGCTCGCCGATGAAGTGGTTAAGCCTGATAATAGCTTAGTACCTGAGCTTAGAAAGAAATTCCCCGTTGCGTTAATTGATGAATTTCAAGATACCGATGCCAAGCAATACGCTATTTTAGATGCGGTCTATCCCAAAGCATCTATTCACGGTAGTGATGTTAGCGCTAAAGAAGATACGGGTTTCGAAACAGGCGCTGGCAATTCGAAAAGCGAAAACGCGCTTCTGATGATTGGCGATCCCAAACAAGCGATTTACCGCTTCAGGGGCGGCGACATATTTACTTATTTAAAAGCAGGGCAGCAGGCCGATTATCGCTGGGTAATGAACATCAACTGGCGTTCGGTCGCCGGTATGGTGAAGGCCTATAACCGTCTTTTTTATGGCGCGCCGGTTCCGCAAGCCCCCGTTCTACAAGAGCCTGATCTACAAGGGTCTGATCTACAAAAGCTAGGCACACAAGCGCCTAGCCCTAGAGATGTGTTCGGCTTTAATATTCAATACAATCCGGTCGAATTTACACCCAAAGCCGCGGCAGCAACGCATCCACTTAACGATCCTAATGACGAACGTGATGCAATGAATTACGTGAGCTTCAGCTTAGATGAAAAAAGTGATGCGAATACGCTACGCCGTGGTTTAGCGCAATGGATAGCGCAAGAGATTTACCGTTTGTTTAACGAGGTGACTTTTGTAGATGAAAAGGATCCCACTAAACCCGCTAGACCGGTTAAACCTGCCGATATTGCCATACTGGTAAAAAACCGTAATGAAGCTTCCGTCATTAAATATGTATTACAGCAACAGGGTTTAGCCTGCGTTTATTTAAGCGATAGAAGTAATTTATTTGCCACCCCCGAGGCTAAAGATGTGCTGCGCTTACTTAATGGTGTGTGGCACAACACAGATACCAGCAAGGTGGCCTCAAGTTTAGCTTCACCTTTATGGGGGTACACACCGCAAACCCTAGTCAATTTGTTGTATCACGAAGACGATGCGCTATGGGATGAAGCCTATGACAAGGTTACCTCACTACGTGATATGTGGCTTCAAAAAGGCTGCATGAGCGTACTGCTGCACTTAATGCAAGAGAATTACACACCATATGGTTCAGAAGTAGAGCGCGCGCTTACTAATTACCAACATTTAGCGGAAACCTTAGAAAAAGCGGGGGCAACCCATCAGCGCCCCGAGCAATTACTTGATTGGTTACACAAGCAAATTCATCAGCCTGAAAGTGATGAAGAAATGACGCTAAGACTTGAAAGTGACAGCCAGTTAATACGCTTGGTTACCCAGCACGGGTCTAAGGGCTTAGAGTACCCCATTGTGTTTGTTCCCTTTGCTACGGGTTACCAAGACCCAGCGAAAAGTGGAAAGTCGTACTCGCAAATATTCACCTATTACGATGAACAGAGCCAAGAATTGCAGCTGCAATTAGGACGCACTAATACGGCAATTGAACGGGTACGCAAAGAGGGCGACGCTGAAGAAATGCGATTAGCCTATGTAGCCGTTACCCGTGCAGCTCATCGCTGTTATATGGGCGTATTACCACTAGACGGACATGAAAAAACCGCCTTGGCCCAAGCTCTTAACATTAATGACGATGAAGGTCGTGATTGGGGCACCATGCTAGACGCGATTGCTCGTGAACCCGATGCTCACGCTACTCACATTAGTGCTGATTCGATGGCGCATGAGTACTCAAGCTTTGACAGTACAGAAACGGTTGTCCCCTTAAATACGCTAACGTTTGCTGGTACAAGCAGCGAAGATTGGCGGTTATATTCTTTCTCGGCCATTAGCCGCATGACGGTGATGTCAGCAAGCCAAGCAGTAAAAGATGTTAGCCAAACAGTACCCAGCATACCCGTTATGCAAACCGTGCGAGACGAAGAGATAACATCAGATGATGGTTTTGAGGTTAACTCTGCTGAGGTTGTTTCTCAGAACCAAATACGCTTTACCTTACAAAAAGGGGCGAGCGCCGGTAATTTATTGCATGACTTACTCGAGCTAAACGACTTTTCTGCGCCTGATTGGAATGAAAACGGCGCTGAACTTGCCGTTCGATTTGGTTTAGAAGCATCGCGTACAGACGATTTGTATAACTGGTTAGACGAAGTGCTAGCTACGCCATTGGGTACAAAGCAGGCGCCGAGTCATTTAACCTTATCAGACCTTTCACTACCGCAAACCCTTCGGGAAGCGGAGTTTTATTTTCCCATGAACGAAAGTAAATGGAGCGAACTAAAGCACATATTATTCGAACATAGAAAGTCTGTGGCAAAGCAGCTTGCACTAGATAACAGTGGCGAATCTGCCACAATTTTATCTATATCAGAACCTATTCCAGCAGAGCCTGTTCCGTCTTTAATGATGTCGGCCCTTGAAGGCATGATGCACGGTTTTATCGACTTAATATTTACCTATGAAGGTAAGTACTATGTTGCCGATTATAAATCTACGTGGCTAGGCGACAGTGTGTCTCACTATATGCCTCAAGCATTAAACGCTAATAATCAGCACCATCTATATGACTTGCAGTATTTAATCTATTGCTTAGCACTACATAGATACTTAAAGAATGCCATTGTTGACTATACGCCCGAAGCGCATTTTGGAGGCGTGTATTATTTGTATTTGCGAGGCATGCACCCAAGCAATACGAACGGGGAGGGCGTCTTTTTCACGCCCATAGATAGCGCAACGCTACAGGCATTGGATCGCTTATTTTCAGGCTCAGAGATTGCACCAGAGATTGCAGACGAAGGCATAGACGTCATCGACGACAAAGAAGAAGAAAAAGAACCTTCAGGAAAAACGGTTTCTAGCGAAGCGCTTTCAAACAAGCAAGGCTTAAATGACCCGTCAGCCGATGCAGTGCAAGGGGAGTTGGACTTATGATAAATAGTCACGAGTACTTAGAACAACTTTTCGGCATTGAAGCTATCGATCGTTTTGTGGCACTGGAGTTTGCGCATTGCGAAAGCCTAACCGACGCTGAACAGGTTATTTGGTTACACCTGTTGGTAACGTTGTCATTTATGCAGCGCAGCGGTCATAGTTGCTTGTTACTCACTGAAGTCGCGGGAGCTCGGTTGTTTGTTGAGCCCCTTCTCGAATCAGAAGCCGAATTAGAAGCCGAATCAGAAGCCGAATTAGAAGCCAAATTAGAAACTGATTCCGAACAGGAACAAGAACGTGAATTAGAAATCGACCCTGATTCACGACCTTGGATCGAATCTGAGCCTCAATCTGCTCAGGTATTGTATGTACAACCTGAACCTACAACATCAGATTCAGTTACGTCATCTCGTAAATTAGGCTACAAATTTCCTGGCCTTACCGAAATGATCAGTGTAATTAAAAAGGCACTGGGCAGTGAAAAGGATGACAAAAATAACAAGATATCCCCGCTATTTGTGTATCAATCAGGCAAATTGTATAGCCGGCGCTACTATAACTTTGAACAAGAGATAGCCGCCAGTATCGCTAATCGAACTCATATCACAGCGCTAAGTGAAGACGGGCTATCACGGGTTAAAGCCTTGTGGCCAGCAATGTTTCCAACCAACACCATTGATGAGCAAGATTGGCAACAAGTTGCGGTGGCCAAAAGTTTAGTGCAACAATTTAGTGTTATTAACGGTGGCCCTGGCACAGGGAAAACCTACACCGTACTCAGGCTGTTATTAGCGCTTCAAGCGTGTAACCAGAATGAACGCATAGTACTAGCCGCCCCAACAGGTAAAGCGCAGCAGCGCATGACCGAGTCTATTGTGAGTAATTTGGAAACCTTACGGGGTAAGGTGGATGACAAATTATTAAATAGTGTACCTACTGATGCTGTCACATTACATAGGTTGTTAGGTCTACGTGAACACACCATCGCCACACGCTATAATCAGCACAACCCGCTTATGCTTGATGTGCTTATAGTGGATGAAGCGTCCATGGTAGATTTGGCACTCATGGCTAGAATTATTCGCGCTCTACCGCCTCGTGCGCGTTTGTATTTTATTGGTGATGCCGATCAACTGCCTGCTGTAGAGTTGGGGAATGTACTTGAGCAACTTGTGCACGATAGCGACGAAGCAGAGTTTGCCGAAATGGGTATATCTGAAAATAACCTAGGCGCAGTGACTAGCGAACTACGTCAGCACATCGCTACCCTCTGTCCACATCTGCCTTTACTTCCGCTCAACGAAAATGCCAAAACCTGGGTACATACCCTTCAAGCCCCTCAGCGATTTAAAGGGCAGGTAGCTGAAGTTGCCACCGCTATTCAGGCAGGAAAAAGCAAGCAGGCGCTTGATGCTATGCATTCAGATGCTGCCACAGAAAAGCTACTCACAGAAAACGCTTCCAGCCAAAAGCCTAAAAACCTAAGCGACAAAAATCGCTGGCTACAAGATGGTGTATTTATACAACCTGAAAGTAAGTTCACAATCAGCGCGTTAAAAAAGTTAGCACAAGAAAGTTACGAACCTGTGTTTCAAGCGCAAAGCGCGAAAGAAGCCCTTAGTTTGCTCAATCGCGTGCGATGGTTGACCCCGATACGAAAAGGCGACATGGGTGTAGAAGGATTAAATGCATTGGTGTTCGATGCGATTAAACACAATATCAAACGCCGCGAAGGTTTTTTCTACCAAGGCCAGCCCATTATGATTGTGAAAAACAATCATCCACAGCGCTTATCAAATGGTGAGGTGGGTATTATCTGGCCTGATTTTAATGGAAAGCTATTGGCTTGGTTTGAAACTCAAGACGGCAACCTACGTTCAATTTCGTTATCTCGGGTTCCTGCGTTTGAAACGGTATTTGCAATGACAATACATAAATCGCAAGGCTCAGAATTTAAATACGTGGTGTTATTACTGCCTAAACCGGAAAGTGAAAAAGCCGCAGGGTTGTTTCATCGGGGCCTAGTGTACACCGGCCTAACGCGGGCGAAAGAAGGATGTTTGATTATCGCGAACACCACCACATTTAGCGCTATGGTAGAACGGCGAGATAAGCGTTTTTCAGGTTTATCAGAAGCGATTAAGATGTGCGTTTTAGAAGGTGAATAACGTGTTGCCGTCTACCGTTAGCGTTCCTAAAGAAACCGAGAATAAGCTGCTGACAACTCGAAAAAAGTAGCGCCAGTAGCTAATAGCGCAGCCTTAGTAAGAAATACCATTTTTGCTGATCTGTCTGCGCGTCGCTTTATGTCTTTAATTATACTGGGGTGAAGTAACATAACCCGTGTTCCTGAATGTCTCTGGGCTTTTTTGCCAGTAGGTATATGCGAAGTGCTGACGTGAAGCGCAGCATGCCATTTTCCGCGCTTATAAATTGTGAAGGTAGCGTGGTTGCATTGCCATTCACGTTATTGACGCCTAGGGGAAGCTGGCCTGAACAAATCGTAAAATAAGCTAGTCCCCCCATATCTACCCATCCTAATAAATTGTCAGGTTTAACAATGAAGCTGTTGTGAGTGAGTAGGTCTGCGTGAAAAGTAATACTCGCACCAAAGACTGGCTTGCTCGCCACCGCAATATCCGCATTAGGGCTTAAGCTAAGTTTATACAAGCCATGATGTTCAGGATGAATGTCGTGGTTTGTATTGCTGTTATTTACTAGCGAGAGCATACACGTAGTCATGTTGGTTTCGGGATAGCTGTAGTGTGGTTTATGTCAGGCAAAATAGCGTTGATATGGATCAAAACGGGTTAAATCTCTGTTTATCGCTTAAGTCGTCATAAATAAACTGTTTAAAAAATGTACAAATTTGGTTGTGTGAGCCATACTTATTTATCTTAATTCGACATGGATGTATGGATTATGCACACAGGCAGACATGAAGCCCTCAAACGTTACAGCCTTCTTTTGCTCATTGCTATTTTGGTGGGCTCTGCATACTACTTTCTTCGAATTCAACAGAATGAAATTCAGCAAAACCATGGTTACCTGCGGCAATTAAATGAGGCGGGCAAGAGCCTACAGCAGTCTATTGATATGCTTTTAACAAGCGTGAAAGAGGAGTTTAAGCCTCAAGAAACTAAAAACGAAAGTGGAAATGAGAGCCACAATAGCAATGAAAAAGTCAGTGAGTTTAAAAAGCGTATTAGTTCGAATGAAAACTTTAAACACCTTGTGATAGTGAATAGTACCACTAAAAATGAAGTAGAAAATGATGTTAGTACCGAAGAACCCACTAGGGTCGAAGCAAATAAAGTTAACAGCGAATTTGACGCAAAATCTCGTATTTTTAAAGTTCATGTAGCGCATAACACGGTAACAGTGCCCATCGCTGACCTTATCTCGAATCATTTAAGCCCGTTTCCATTACTGGTGATCAGTGATGAGAATGGAGAGGTCATTGCGGAAAAAAGACATAGTAATTTCGCAAAAGCGCTGTCTGATCTTCGCTTTTCAAACGTAGAAGAATTACTGGGCAAACAAGAAAATAATGAAACGGGTAGTAAAGGTAATCTAAAGGCGAGTGATTCTGTAGATAGGCAAATTGCTGGGCTATACCTTCGGGTTTATCGGCAACCCATTACAATAACTGGCTTAAACACTGGAGGTGAAGACGACGCAACGACGCTCTACCTGCTAGCTTTCGTAGAAAAAAAAGAAGTGGTCCTCAATAACCTTAAAATTGGTAACAATACAGCGTTATGGATAGTACTCTTTTTAACACTGCTCGTTGCTACACTTCCTATTCTTAAAATTCAGTACTGTGCTCCCACCTATAGCTATACGCGTTCTGATGTTACCCAATGTATTTTAGGGTTATTTATTTTAGTTGGAGTTGCCACGATTGCGATAAGCGATCAGCTTTTTTTTAGATATTGGCTTCAACAAAAGACCCTAGATTCCACACATATACACAAAATGATAAGTTCAGATTTCGATAAAGAGTTATCGGAACTGTTGTTATTAGATTCTCGTTATTTTAAGAGAAGCCAAAGTGATGTCATTTCAGGCTGTGTAGATTCAGGCGGTAGCGAGAATAGTGTCAACGTGACTGATTTATTGAATTGCTCGCTTATTAATGAGCAATCAGTAGCTGATACCAGCGCTTATTTTATTGAAAACTGGTTCTTGCTTGGCAAAAGCGGTGTGGTGAGTCGCTATAAAGAGAACAGGCCTGACATGATTTTTCGCCCGCATAAAAACCTTCATAACTTTAAAAAAACACCTCTAAATGAACGTGAGTACTATAAACGAGCGTGGAATGGAGGTCTGTGGCGCCTAGACATACAGCTTGTTGGTAAATTTCACTATAACACTACAAGGCGAAAAGTTTGCTGTGAAAAATTGCTTGAATCAACTAACGCTATACCCCAGCAATTTTTCATTGAACGAATACGCAATATCGATGATGCAAGGTTTAATAGCCAATTGGTTTTCGAACATATCGATAAAGATGGGGAAAATGGCACCGGCGAAATAACCAAGCGTGTAAGCTCTATAGGTACGCTACTGACCAGCTTAAATCAGCGCGTAATGCCGAAAAATATAGGGTATGCCGTTATCGACCAAGTGGGGAAAGTGCTCTACCACAGTAACGAAGAGCGAAGCTTAGTGGAGAATTTCGTGGCTGAAAACGGACACGATTTACAGCTTTTAACGACGCTATCCAACTTACAGAATATAGACATTGACCAGCCCGCGCAGCTCCAGTTAGATTATGGCGGAGAAGAACACAGCATGGTTATTGGGCCATTGCACTCTACCATACCTGAATGGGCGCTTGTGGTGTTCTACAACCAAGAAGAAGCGTCGCAGGTTAATATGCTTCTGGTGTTTCTAGCAGTTATCCTTTACTTAACCCTGTTAATTCCCTTAGTACTAATTAGCCGATACATTAGCTCACAAGGTGTGTGGGCGCGTTTGTTTCATTATCAGTACGATGATGAAAATACCGCTATACCTAACCCAAATAGCACTACACCTAACGCAAATGTCATAGGGGGAGAGCGTAAAACTTATCGCTGGTTGGCCTTATGGATTTGGTCTGCTTGCGCTATGCAAATTTTCACCATTGGCATTATCGATACCGTTATTCCACGGTTGGCCTTTTTGTCTTTTACGTTAACGTTCATGCTCATCATTTTGCAATTTATCTTTGTGCCCGTTGAAATAGAGGGTAAGAAATTATCATTAAAGGCTTTAGCATGGCGATACGTAAGCACGCCTGGTTTATTAGTTCGAATGCCGTTCTTTATTCCGTTGGTTTGCTTCGCCTCGCTGTCATTACTGCTTTTATCGGGAGTTTTCACTAATACTGAAAACAGCCATGTATCTCACTCAAGCTACGATTCGCTGTTTTTTCCGCTATTAGGGATCGGATTATTTTTGTTCTCTACCTGCTTAATGTGGATAAAATCAGTCCGCGAGGGAATTGCTGTTCAATCAGATAAAAAACCCAGTAGTTTGTCTGAGTTGAGTAGTCGCGTGCCGAACAGTTACATTTGGTATTTAGCGGGATGCATTTATCTTGTTACGGTTGTACCTACGGTTCTATTAGTGAATAGCGTAAATAGCTACATGCTAGAAGGGCAGGCAACCTTCCAGAACCAACATCTATTAGAGATGCAGCAACATGTCTCATTGGAAAGCCAGCAGTATCGAGCATTAATGTATCAAGAGCCATTGAGCGCAAGAGACGGGCTACCAGCTGCTAACCCCGAGATCCCCTTCAAGACCATATTCCCGGCATTAGAACGAGAGAATTGGGTAACATTAGATAAAGCTAAAGACTATTCATCGGTATTGAACAACAACACTGATACTTTTATTAACGCTATTGTCAGTAGTTTAGCGTTGCAAACGGATTCTGCAGCCGACTATCGATTCAAAGCGGGGACTGACATAAAAACAACCAGTAACCATATACTCCATTACTCATCACAACGCTTCATGCGATCATCCAGTGCCTTCTATATTTTACCTGTGCTAATGATTACTGCTGTTTTCGTATTCAGTGTGTTTTGTGCAGCCCTATTGCTTATTAGTCGCAAGCTGTTAGGTGAGCATATTTTTGACAGCTATCGCTTGCGCCCTCCATCTGAAGCAGAAGACAGTGAGTACATTTGGAAACAACTTACACCACAACACTCTGAACGTATGCAGGTTCAGTTTATTAGCCAACTTAGCCAATCTGACTTAGAAAACGCATTTTTAGCCCACGAATATACCATTTTCGAGAATAAAGTGGGTGACATTCAAGATTGGCTCACTCGGGTGAAAGAACCCGATTTTGATAAAATATTAAAAATAGATGAACTTGAAAATACGCCAACCATTATTTTAAAAGGGCTAAACAAAGCACTGCTTGATCACGCCGAACGGGATGCCGCATTTGAGCTTATTCAAACCCTTCAAAAACACAAGTGTCACTTGATATTAGTATCTGAAATGTCACCGATGCAGTTACTTAGCCACGCCGAGAGCTTCCCTGCGTTTGAAACTCAACATTTACCGAGTAAAAACGAGTTATGGCAGTGGAGCAAATTACTTCGCAGTTTTTATATACATTATTATTGGGTAGCCAGTAAGAAAAATACCCTCACCACATCGCCTACCGCCTTTTCGGTACTGGCGCATGAATCTACGTACTGGCCCGATTTACTCGATGTGCAACGGGCGTTTCTCATTTACCATCTAGAAATAAAGCTAAAGCGCTCAGCAGAAAATATTGATGCAGTATTGTCTGCGCTGAATGGCGTTAATGTGGCTCACCTAAAAGAGGTGCAACACGCATTGAAACTGGACAATTACTGGTCTCCTCAGCAAATCGTTGAGTTTTTTGTTCACCACGCCCGGCCTGCTTATCGCATGCGGTGGGAGCAATGCACCACGAATGAACGGCTCATTTTGTTACAGCTTGCCCAAGGTGCCAAGTTAAACCCAGCCAGTGCTGAAATTATTGGTCATTTACAACGAAGGGGACTAATTTATCGAGATTGCGGATGGCACTTGGTGAATGAGAGCTTCAGGCAATTTGTCATGAGCGCAGAGCCTGCGAAGCACATTGAGGTATGGCTTAAAGAAACGCGGTCGAGTATTTGGCATAATTTGCGACCGCCATTATTTATGCTGGTGGGGCTATTATTTCTGTTAGTGATTTTCAGTGCCAACATTGCCTTCGATTCTATTATTACTACATTAGCGGCAGTGCTAGGAGTATTACCCATGTTAATTACGAATTTGTCTAGCCTTAGAACATTAGAGATATTACCTAAAGACTGACCAATAAAAATGCTGAAGGATGATCAGAAAAAGCCGTATTTTTCTAAATCTTCATATGCACCACAATGCACCAACACGTAGCATGATGTTCATCGTATTCGGTGCGCTTTAATGAACTTGGGGGTAAAGCAGCTTAAAAGGGGAAGTATCCAAAAAAGTGTACTACAACTCATGTTTAGGCGCGTCTTTTAAGTCGAAAGATTTTAAAAAAATAGCGTGAGGCTTGTAGTCACGACGATAAAAACATTGCTGCTAAAATAGGCTATTTTCTTTTGATTTCTAAGATAATAGGGTCAAACGTGAACGATGAAAATGCGTCACTAATCCCCTTTCTTGGTAAAAAGCGGACGAAATTCTAGCGTAACAAAACCTTATGCTCCGCTATAGCAAAATATCAGGTTTTCACCGCATTGTATGTGGATTGTCCGAAATCTGATTTAAAGAATAATTAAAATCTCAATGTAGCAGTTAGTAAGAGATGTACATTTTTGAGCATTGCGCGCACTAAATAAGTGCAATAAATTCAGTGGGTTACTAAAAATTCTCTCTTGCATGCCCGCTTGTTACCCATTAATCTAAAGTTCGGTGTACTTATTAGGCATAGTGGCAAATGAAACAAGAATTAAAAAATAATCCATCAGTTAACTCATCACGTCGTAATTGGTTAAAGTCAGTTGGTTTAGGTGCTGGCGCAGTTGCGCTAACAGCATGTGTAGACTCTAGCGTTAAAGAACTTAGCGCAGCAGGAATGAAAACGGATCATTTTCCTTCAGCTACCCCTAATGTGAGTGACGGCCTTGTTCGTTTATCGTCTAATGAAAACGCCTTTGGCCCTTCAGCTAAAGCGGTAGATGCCATGCAAGGTGAATTATTCAACTTAGCACGCTATTCAGATGCAACGGTGGATGTGCTTAAAAGCAAAATTGCTGCACAAGAAGGGGTATCTGAAGATCAAATTATTGTTACCAATGGATCTTCTCCCATCTTATTCGGCTACGCCGATTGGATTACAAAAAACGGTAATAAATTGGTAACGTCTATGGCTACTTACGAGGGTGTACCTCGTGGCGCAGAATTCATGGGCGCCGACGTAACTTACGTTCCGCTAGATGCTGATATGAATTTCGATTTAGACGCGATTGAAGCTGCGGTTACTGAAGACACCACTGCCGTGTATATTTGTAACCCTAATAACCCGACGGGTACCGTGGTAGATGCGGCTAAGCTCACCGCGTTTGCAAAACGGGTATCTAAAAAGGCGCAGGTATTTATCGATGAAGCGTATATCGAAATGTCAGACGCTTATCCCGCTAATGTACAATCAAAGTTAGTGGCCGAAGGGCATGATGTGGTTATTTGCCGCACTTTCTCTAAAATTCATGCCATGGCAGGGCAACGCTTAGGTTATGCCATTCTACCCGCTGAACAAGCAAAGCAATTAGGTGGCATGTTGCGTATGGGGGGGGTGAACTACTTAGCATTAGTAGCAGGTATGGCAAGCATGGAAGATCATGCAAACCTAAATACTATGCGTTCAAGGGTAAAAGTAGAACGTGAGAAGCTAACGGCAGCCGCTGAATCACTAGGCCAGGCTTATGCGAAAAACCCGCAAGGCAACTTTATCTATATGGATACCGGTATGCCACACGACGAGTTTGCAAAGTTAATGAAGGCGCAAGGAATTAAAGTCGTTGGCCGTACATGGCCTGGCTACGACACATGGTCACGAATTAGTGTAGGTATTCCTGAAGAAACGGATGCGTGCGTAAAAGCATTAAAAACGGTTTTAGCATAAGTTTGTAACGGAATATAAAGACTAAATGCTGGTGGTTTTGTTGGTACCTCTATGGGGTACGTCAACAGCAAAACCATCGGCTTTTAACCCTACCTTTACTAATACGCATTAGCATTCAAAATATACTTTCTCTAATAAAGCACCCTCAATGCTGTATCAATGATGTCGTAGCGCATCAATAAGCTCACTTTTACTCATGGTTGAGCGACCTGAAATACCTACTTCTTTAGCTTTGTCGTAAAGCTCTTTCTTGGTACGTTCTTCATATTTTTTACTTTCACCGCCTTTTTTCGAGGGCGATTGCTCATCGTTAGCTTGCGCATTGGCAATTCTGGCTGATTTTTCTTTGCTGTAGCCTTTATCCCGAAGCGCTTCATACGTGTCGTCGTTCTTAATCTGTGCTGCGTGTTGCTTGGCCATGGTAATCTCCTTTGCTTATTTTTCTCATCGGTAGGTAGCAGAAAAGCCGATAAGGTTAATTGAGCCTTACTTTTTATACTTCAACTTGGCAATTTTGGTGCACTGATAGATAAAAG
>Ga0115011_10001864_pt1 | contig 14906 bp, 10 predicted proteins | sample TroAtlMetagenome_2_FD_88705 | JGI IMG/M metagenome (GOLD analysis project Ga0115011, IMG submission 88705) | Marine eukaryotic phytoplankton communities from Atlantic Ocean - Tropical Atlantic ANT8 Metagenome | ecosystem: Environmental > Aquatic > Marine > Oceanic | place: Tropical Atlantic...
CTGGCCTCGGGTGCAGGGCATGATGCAATGGCAATGGCTGAAATATGCCCTGTTGCTATGCTATTCACACGCTGTAAGGGTGGTATTAGTCACCATCCGGCTGAGTCTATCACCACAGACGATGTTGCCGCTAGCTTAGCGGTAATGCACCACAGTCTTCGCACGTTAAAGTACTAACGGTTAGCTTCCTGCCCACGCAAGGTTCACGTTTAAGCATTATTCGTTAAATGATAAGAAACAGGTATTAGTAAGATGAAGATAGCAAGGATATATAACGATGATGAAGGCAAGAGCCACTTTGGTGAAATCGATATTCCACTGAAGGATGGCGGGCCTATAGGTCTGTTGTCAGAAAAGTTCGGGGCCGACAAAATCATCTTTAGAGAAACCCCCGCAGACTACGACTTTAAGTGGCACCCTGCGCCAGCACGCCAACTCTTGTTTATCTTAAAAGGTCGCGCAGAGTTTACGGTTTCTAACGGCGAACGCCATGTGTTTGGTTCTGGTGATGTTATCTTGCTAGAAGATACTGAAGGTGAAGGTCACTGCTCTAAGGCCATGTACAACGAAGTGCGTCATTCTATCTTTGTTACGCTAGATGAAGGTGTTGAATTTTAATCGCTTTCATCGCCTTGCTGTTAATTTGAGCGCGTCATATTGGCGCGCTTTTCGTTTTAAAGCACCATCTTGGTGCGAGTTACACTTAAACCTTTATTCTTCCCGCGTTTATTTTAACTAAAAATAGCGGCTAATCATTAAGTTACCCTTCTTATTGACCATAGACTAACTGGTCAGCTTCTTGCAGTCCACCCGCATTATAATTTTAATACTGCTGTAGTACTCATGCGTTTGCGACTTACCTTTTTACCTTTCTATCTTGTTGTATTTATTTCTCTTACCAGTTTTGCTTATAAAAGCGTTGCCGCATCAAGTGTGGTAACTGATTCTTCTACTTCTAATTCTTCATTTTCTATGCCGTTGTGGTTTGAAGATTTCAAAAAAACCGCCACGCCGCGCCAGATGTATCAATTTTTACAAGCTATGCCAAAAGGAGCTGATTTACATCACCACTTGTCGGGTTCAGGGTTTAGCGAATGGTGGTATGAACTCGGCGCAGATCCTACAAAAAATGGTGGTTATACCTATTATACCCAGGTGAGTAACAGTAACAGCTCATGCCATTCAGATAAGCTAAGCGCATTACGTTTTCATACCATTAGCAAAACAACCTGGGCTACGTTGCCCCAATGTATTCAGCAAAATTACATCGAATTAGGTTTACTTAATGAAAATCAAAAACGTGGTTTTATGGATAGCATTCGCCTGCATACGCCATCGGAAGGGCGAGAAGAATTCTTTTCCACACATTGGCAGCGCCTAAATGAGTTAACCGCTAACCCCACGTTAGTATCGAAAATACTGCTTCTTAACATGCAGGCCTATCAAGCAGAAAACCTGCAATACTTAGAAACCCAAGTAAATGTACGTTATGCAAAAAAACCGGATGGCAGCCCTTATACCCCTGATGAAGCACTGGCAATTTATACCCATGTACTCGGTAGCGAAGAAGCGATAGCAACCGGTGTAACCGTTCGTTTTCAGTATGCTTTAGTGCGCTTTTTACCCGACGCTGAAGCCCAATTGGAATGGATTTATGACTTTGTTGATAGCCACAGAGAAATATATGTGGGCATTAATTTGGTAGGCAGAGAAGATGACATGAGCGGGCAGCCAAAGCGTTTTGCATCAACCCTTCGCAAGCTTCGTGCTAAATACCCTAAAATTTTGTTGGCCTTTCACGCTGGTGAGTCAGAAACTGCCGATTCAAATGTGCGTGACACTCTATTGCTCGGCGCAGAACGAATTGGGCACGGGTTAAATACCATATTCGACCCAGATACCTTGCTGCTAATGAGAAACAGCCACTACCTTATAGAAATTAACCTGATTTCAAACCTACTACTGGAATACGTTCCTAGCTACGACACTCACCCCTTCCCAGAATATTTGCGAACGGGTATTCCTACCGCGCTATCTACTGATGACAGAGGCATGTTCGACTCCACATTAACCGATGAGTTTTATGTTGCGGTAACCGAATTCAATTTAAGTTGGGAAGAAGTACTCACCTTAGGCACCAACAGTTTGCAGTACAGCTTTTTACAACCGGATATAAAAACACAGCAACTTGCTTTATATCATCAACAGGTAGCTGAATTTGAAACCCAGGTTGCATCAGATACGGTGCCTACCCAAACCCCTGCATTTCGTGCATTCATCTGTAAGTTTGAACACGAACTGTGCAGCGGCGATAAGGATTAATCATGCAAGAAAAACATCAAGATTTACTCTATAGCCTGCACGATAAACCTAATGCGGTAGCGTGCCTAACCGCCGCGTTTCAGCATATGCTTGCTAGCTTTATTGGAGTTATAACACCAACGCTAATTATCTCAGCCACTTTAGGACTTACAGAGCATACGGCTTATCTTATTTGTATGGCGCTTTTTGTCAGTGGAGTCGGCACCTTTATTCAAACTAAGAAAATCGGGCCTGTAGGCAGTGGCTTGGTGGCCATTCAAGGCACCAGCTTTGCGTTTATTAGTGCGTTACTTTTGGCTGGCATGAAAGTAAAAAATGAAGGTGGCAGTAGCGAAGATATTTTATCTCTTCTTTTTGGCCTAACATTAGCGGGCGCCTTGGTTGAGGTGGTATTTAGTTTATTTGTTACTCAACTTAAGCGCATTATCACGCCTCTGACTACTGGCATCGTTATTACTGCCATTGGCTTATCACTGATTAACGTAGGAATGACAGATTTAGCCGGTGGGTTTAATGCTGAATCTTTTGCGAGCTTAGATAATTTAGGGCTAGGAGTAAGCGTTTTACTGATTATTGTATTTTTAAACGCGTCGAATAATCATTGGGTACGGCTATCGGCTATTTTTGTCGGTATGACTTTGGGCACCGCTTATGTGTGGATAACTAAGGGATTAGACTTTTCCCACTTAACTGCCCTACCCGCTATTGCGGTTCCACAGCCCTTTAAGTTTGGTATTAGCTTCGACATCACCTTGTTTTTACCTATCGCACTTATCTACTTATTTACCGCAATTGAAACCGCGGGCGATTTAACCGCGAACAGTCTGTTTTGCAAAGAGCCTGTGTCTGGCCCCGTTTACTTGTCTCGTATTAAAGGGGGCATTTTAGGCGATGGGCTTAATTCTATGATTGCTGGCGCCTTTAATACGTTTCCCAATACCACCTTTGGCCAAAATAATGGGGTTATTCAGCTTACCGGAATTGCGAGTAGAAAAGTGGGTTTCTTTGTGGCAGGCATGTTTGTTTTTGTTGGCCTATTCCCTGTGGTAGGCGGTGTGCTACAAGCTATCCCTAAGCCGGTGTTAGGTGGGGCAACATTGGTCATGTTTGCCATGGTGGCTGTCGGTGGCTTAAAGCTGCTTGCCAGCTACGCGTTAGATAGAAGAAGTAGCTTAATTACCGCGTGTGCTCTGGGTATGAGTATTGGTGTAATGATGGTGCCTAGTGCGTTGTCACAGCTTCCTACGTGGTTGGAAAACGTTTTACTTTCACCCGTTACCTCTGCGGGTCTTACCGCAATCATTTTAGATCTCACTCTTCCCCAAGCACCGCATAAAGCATCTGACAACACATCAGAACCGGCATCAAAGACGCAGGGTGAAGTGTAAAGGGCAAAATTGGTGCAACGTTCACGTTAAATATCACAATGCTGGTGCAGAGAACCACCAGCATTGTGCCACTTCACAATAAAATAACATTAGCTTTTTTCACCATTCCAAAAAAGTTCAATAAAATCATAAATTTAATTTTATTTAATTTCCTGACCAACTGGACAAGAAGCTGGCACTCATTGTGCTTTTACCCAGACAGAAAAATAAAAAGTATATAAAGCCTTATTAAAAGGCTACTAAAAAATAGAGGAAACCATGATTAACACTACATTCAAGCTAAACCCATTAGCCCGCGCGCTAGCATTCGGTCTGACGTTGTCAGTACCTTCAATTGCACTTGCACAAGAGGCTGAATCTGCGCCGAAAGACGCCGACGTTGAAAAAATTGAAGTAACAGGGTCGTTGGGCAGTTTGCCTGGTCAAGATGTTGAATCAGTTTTTGGTTTTGGGAAATCAATTCTTGAAACGCCACGTTCTGCATCAACTATTTCTCAAGAACAAATGGAACGTTTCAACGTTTCAGATATTGATGAACTAGTAGCATTTGCACCTGGTACCTTCACTCAGTCATTCTTTGGTGTTGCAGGCTCACTTGATGTACGTGGTACACCTGGTGAAACCTATTTCCGTGGCGTTAAACGCCTAGATAACCCAGGTAACTACCCTACACCTATTGGTGCGTCAAGCCGGATTGATATTGTTCGGGGCCCAGCGTCTCCAATTTACGGCCCGTCTAAAATTGGTGGTTACTTAAACTTTAACCCTAAATCTGCCCGTGCTTCTTCTGGTCAATATTTAGAGAAGCCTGAAGGTCAAATTTCTTATACTACGGGGTCGTGGGATAAGAGCGTGTTAACTGCAGAGGTTGGTGGTCCAGCACAAGTTGGCGACAAAACCGTAGGTTATTACCTGTACGGTGAAGTTGAAAACTCAGATAGCTACTACGAAAATACGCAAACTGACCAAACTATTCTACAAGCCGCTTTCAACGTTGATATTACCGACAACCTTCGTGTTGAATTTGGTGGTATGTACCACGACTACGACGGCAACCAAGTTGCTGGTTGGAACCGCTTAACACAAGACCTTATTGATGACGGTACATACATTACCGGTACTGCGCAGCCGCTAGATACAGATGGCGACGGTTCAATTAGTCATGAAGAGTATGGTGCAGTAAACATTGCGGGTAACAGCTTCTTCTACGTGCCTGGTGCATCATTTACCGATGATGAAGCCACTGCTTTAATGGCACTAGAAAATGTTGGTACTACCACATTAAGCGGCAGCCAAGTATTGGTTGCACCAGATGACCAACTTGGTAACGAAGCTATTACGTTCTACTTCGATACCATCTATTACGCAGACAACTGGGAAATTCGTAACCAGTTCTTCTACGATTCATACGATAACATCAATGAAAATGCGTATGGTTTCTCTCAGTTCCATGATAGCTGGGTTATTGAAGACAAAATTGTTTTCGCTACAGAGTACGAAAACGATAGCTTGCTAGCACAACTTCAAGTTTCTCCGTCAATTCGTTATACCGACTTCTTACACGGTGATGACTTTACGTACGAGTACTTTAACCGTCGTGATTTAACCATGGCTTCTTCAGCATTAGACAGACGTTTGCTTTCTACCCGCTCTGGTACAAACTTCGATAACTACGATGAAGGTAATTACCTTGATTTAGGTATTGGTGTAATGACCGACCTGACTTGGGATTGGGGCTTGAACCTTGTTCTTGGTGCACGTTATGACACCATTGATATTGAAACCACCTCACGTCAAGATCTGTTGTTGCCAGGCGCTCGCATTGAAGGTAATGAAGGTACACCTGTCTATGCAGAGGATACTGTGGGTGGTTGGTCTTGGAATGCCAGTATTTCTTATGAACTACCATTTGGCTTAATTCCTTACATCACAGCCGCTGAACAAGCGACCATTATTGCTGGTCAAGGTGCTGAGATTGGTGTAGGCCAACTTGAAGACGGTGCGTTTGATACTTCTGACCTATTTGAATTTGGTGTGAAAGGTTCACTGTTAGATGACACGCTTTACTTTGCACTTTCATCGTTCGAAATGGAAAGAACTGACTTTAGCAGTCAGAACACCGTAACTAACAACACCACAAACAACAAAGGCACTGAGTTTGAACTTCGCTGGGTTGTGAACGAAAACTTAGTTATGTCTGCGGGCTACACTAACATTAAGGTTATCAATCTTACTGCACGTGAAAATGGAAACCAGTTTGGTTTCTTAGGCGCTGAAGATTTATCTAGCCTAACCGATCCTTCATTGGTATTCGGTGGTAACGTAATTGGCTTGAACTTAATTGGTGAAGGCTTTGCTAACACTGATGCACGTAAAGCGGGTATTCCTGAAAACGTGTACACCGTAACGGCCACTTACGACTTCCAAAACGGTTATGCGGCTAACGTAAGTGTAGTTGACGTTGAAGAAGTAGCGTCAGGTTTCTCTGCTTCAGTAATGCTTCCAGCGTACACACTTGTAAACGCGGGTGTTTCTTACCAAGCTGAAGACTGGACTGTAAACTTCACGGTCAAAAACTTAACAGACGAGCGTTATTTCCGCGCTAACTTCCCTGACTTGTTCGGTAGCCAGGTGGTATTGCCTGAATTACCACGTCATTGGAGCGCTAAGTTCGCTTATAAGTTCTAAGCTACTGTAATATATGTTGTTGTAATACATAACGTTGTAAAGGTAAATCTACCCCCGTAGATTTACCTTTTTTTATACCTAAGAGGACAATTATTAATGCGCTATTTTGCTAATGCTATTCTCGCCCTTTCTTTTTTCGCTTCTGCTGGGCACTGCGCTGAAACAACCGATACTCCCCCTATTGAGATTAAAGCCGTTGTGGTTGCCATGTTTGAAATTGGTGAAGACGAAGGTGATAAACCCGGTGAGTTCCAACTTTGGAAAAAAGGCCAAAAGCTGTCAACCCGCTATGCCTTGCCCCATGCTCACCATGATATTTTTGTTAACGAAGAAACCGGTGTATTGGGCATTGTAACGGGTATGGGTATCGCTCGTGCCTCTGCCGCTATAATGGCGCTTGGGTTAGACCCAAGATTCGATTTAACTCATGCTTACTGGCTTGTAGCCGGTATTGCAGGCATGGATCCTGCCGATGGCACTATTGGCTCTGCTGTATGGACTGACTATGTGGTTGACGGCGATCTAGCCCATCAGATTGACGCACGTGAAATTCCAAGCGATTGGAAAACCGGTTACTTCCCGCTTTTCACTCATTCACCTTATGCTAACGCAGCGTCAGTAAACCCCGAAGAAGCGCCTAACGGTGAAGTCTATATTTTAAATGCAAGTTTAAGAGATTGGGCGTTTAATCTTACTAAAGATACGGCACTACCTAATACTCCCGCTATGGATAAGTTACGTGCTACCTACACTGGATACCCTAAAGCTCTTGGCGCCCCAACTATTATGACAGGCTCACATCTGTCGGCATCGACGTTTTGGCATGGCAAACTACTCAATGACTGGGCAAACGATTGGGTGGAATACTGGACGCAAAGCAAAGGTAACTTTGTTACTTCAGGCATGGAAGACTCTGCCACCCTACAAGCCCTGACTTATTTAGATAATGCTAAATTAGTAGATAAAAACCGTGTGCTAATTCTACGTACCGCAAGTAACTTCACCATGCAGCCAGCTGGGTTAACAGCAGCTAAAAACTTAGAGCTGGAAAGCTCAGGGGAAGGCTACGCAGCACTTCAGTCAGCAGTAGAAGCGGCTTATGCTGTAGGTTCGGTAGTTATTGAGGAAATTATGACAAACTGGGATACGGTGAAAACTGACATACCGGCTAAGAAATAGTAAAACTGCAAATATTCGCCAACTTGTGACAGCGGGCTTCCGCTGTCACTGATGTATTTCTAGTGACTTACTCAACAAGGCTTTCTTAAGCTCTAAGGTGACATTGCGTTGATCGACAGGTTTACACAAGAACGCTGACATCCCCGCCTCTTTACACGCTTTTCTGTCTTCTTCTGACGTATTGGCCGTTACTGCTACAATATTACCTTGGCTGTGCATCAACCCCTCTTCAAGTATGATTTTAGTGGCTGACACCCCATCGAGCACTGGCATGGCACAATCCATGAAAATAAGATCGTAGTCTTTCTCTCTAGTTTTTTGTATTGCCACTTCACCATCTTCAGCTTCATCTGCAATGAAATTGTATTTTTCCAACATGGAAGCAAGCACAATACGGTTAATATCGTTGTCATCCACCACCAGAATAGACAATGGGATAGTAAGTAAACTTGATGATAAGGCATCGTCGTGTTCAAGCAGGCCTTGTTTAACATCAGTTAGGGTAACAGGGAGGACAATATCAAAGCTAGTGCCTACATGCATTTCAGAACGAAGCTCTATCTCGCCATCCATTTTCTCAACTAACTGTTTTACGATAGAAAGCCCTAAACCTGTTCCACTGCCTTTAATGGCCGACTGCTTTTGCCCTTGTATGAAAGGCGTAAATAACGATGTTTTAGTTGCCTCATCCATTCCCTCACCAGTGTCTTCTATGGAAATAAGCAAGTTAGGCACATTAAACGCTTCTCTTAGCGTTAGTTGTATGGAAACGTGCCCTCGTGAAGTAAATTTAATGGCGTTGTGCAATAGTTTGGAAATGATCTGCCCTATTCGATTGGCATCACCATTTATATAGGTATCCTCAGGAAACGACAGTACCGCGAATAACCGAAGGCCTTTTTCTTTGCACAAGGGTTTAAATACATCTATCAACTCTTCTGCCATTGCCCGTACGCAGAAGTCATTTTTCTTCAGTACAAGTTCACCACTGGAAATTTCGGTGTAGTCTAAAACATCGTCTATAAGCGACAATAAACGGTCGGCGCTCTTAAGCGCTAAATCAGTTTTACGCTCGCGAATATTTACACGCTGCTCGAACTTTATCGCCTGTAGCATGCCCGTAATACCATTAAGCGGCGTTCTCAGTTCATGGCTGATACGAGATAACAAGTGACCCCGTTCTTTCAATGCCGCTTCTGCATCTTTTTGTCTAGCCTCTAACTCTAGGCGCAGCTTTACCGACTTATCAACATTTTGAAATGTACCAAAAAGCCGAACACATTGGCCTTGAAACATTTCAACCATACCGTGGTTTTCTACCCATACTGGGTTTCCCTTTGCGGTAATTATCTGCAAAGTAGCACACCATGGCTCGCCTGTTTCTTTCGCATGGTTAACCAACCTTGTGATTTCATCGCGATCTGTGCCCTCTTTATAAAACTCGATGGCTGAACCAAGTTCTGGCGTATAACTTTGAGGCACTTCATGAATAACACGGGTTTGAGAAGACCAAAAAAGTGCATTCTCGACAATATCAACTTCCCACACACCTATGTTTGCCACGGACTGCAGCTTTGCAAACAACTCAGCATGCTTTATAGAATTATCGTCAGCACCACGTTCTTTTTGTAAAACGCTTTCTAACCAATTATCAAGTAAGGATGACTTCCCTTTATCGTAAGAAGATTCTATATCTTCCATACTGTTTACCAGTATTAACACAACGTGATAGTTACCAACACGGTGAACGCGGCCAATAATGAAGTCTTTTGCCAATAAGTTTTGTTTCGCCCACAGTTTAACCTCAGCGCAGCTTTCTAACTGGCTGGAAGGAAGAGAAGCTATATCAACAGGAAAAGGGGGCAATAGTAATTGATGGGGAGCTAGAGAGGCATCTGCTTTAGCAATAACATCGATATGTTCACACGTAACGTGCAAGAGTATACCTTGCTGCATGGATAAAATGTCGCAACCAGACTTAAGCACTTTTTCAAAGTTAAGTACCGTTGAAGAAACGGAAATAGGATACTGCTCTTTACTATCGAATTGTTGAGACATAGCAAACCGCCATTAAAATCAAGAAGCCCTCTAAGGGAGAGAGGAGCTACTACAGTTTTTAAACTGCTCCATTACGGCAATAATAATGGTTGTTGCAAATAAAAAAAATTAAACAATAGGCTATTATTCTAAGGGAGAAGCGGTTTAACCTATTGCGCGATTACGCCCAGATTCTTTGGCTTCAAAGAGAAAGATATCAGCAGATTCGATAAGTGAAGATACGCCTGTGTCCTGTAATTCAACGGCAGGTCTGACAGCATAGCCCGCGCTAAGGCTTAGCATTCCACCTTTACCGGCATAATGCGTTATGCTTTCACTTCTTATTGCAGCCACAATGTCTTCTGCAATTTTCTTAACCCCATTCACATCGGTATAAGGTAATACCAACATAAACTCTTCACCACCAAATCGAATGGCAGCATCTTTAGGGCGTCGAGCATGTTCAGCAATAAGCCCTGACACTTGTTGAAGGCAGATATCACCTTGAAGATGGCCATAGTTATCGTTGTAGAGTTTAAAAAAATCGATATCAATCATGATGACACCTAGGGTGCCATGGTCGCGAGCAACTTGCTTTACTAATAATGGAATTTCATTACTTAAGTACAGTCGGTTGTATAGACCTGTTAACTGATCGTGAAAGGTCATTTTTTCAAGCAGCTCTGTGCGTAGCTTACCTTGTAAGTGGTTTTTTATACGGTGCACGAGTGTAGAGGCAGTAACTGGCTTTAACACAAAATCGGAGGCACCCACTTCCCAACACATATTTTCAGTTTCAACATCAATAGTGGAAGTAACAAAAACAACCGGTATGTGAGCGGTATCAGCATTGTCTTTTAAGGTACGACAAACCGTAAGTCCATCGACATCAGGCATGTTCATATCTAACAGAATGAGATCGGGCTTGTGCATAACACATTGGCCAATTGCCTCTTCGCCGCTTGAAGCAGAAATGCAAGCAACGAAAGGCTCGAGTATTGAGGTTAAAAGCAGTCTGCTAATAGGCTCGTCATCGACCACTAATACTTTGCATGCCGAGTATGGTTTTAGTTCTAACTGCATAAATTTAACAGGACTATCTTGAGATTGAAGGGTAAATCATAGAAATGTGATTCTACAGCATCCCTTAATAAATATTAAACTAAAAATGAGAAACTTCCATCTTTTCAGGTTTTTAAATTTGCTATTAAATAGTTAGCTATTTTTGATTTAAAAATCGTGAGGTAAATTCATCTTCTGATATAGGTTTACACATGTAGTAACCTTGGCCATATTCACAGCCTAACTGCCTCAGCGTGTGAAACTGCAATTCGGTTTCAAGCCCCTCAGCCACCAAAGTCATGTTAAGACAATTGGCGAGGCGAACGATAGCTGTAACAATATCAAGCGCCTGGGGTTCGTGATCCATATCCTTTACAAAAGAGCGGTCAATTTTAAGTACGTTTAAAGGAAACTGGCGTAAGTAAGATAAACTTGAATAGCCAGTGCCAAAGTCATCTAACGCTAGTGAAAGCCCTAACGAGGAAAGCGCTAGTAACATTTTTCGCGTTTGGTCAAAATCGTCCATTAATGCAGATTCGGTTACCTCTAACTCTAACAGACTTGGGTCGATTCCGGTCGAAATAATAACTTCCTCAACGTCTTTAGCAAAGCAAGGGTTCGCTATTTGCTGGGCAGAAACATTAACCGCAATCACGAGCGGTTTATTTGCTTCAACACACTTAGCAATAAACTCACAGCTTTTTACCAAAACTTGCTTACCTAGCCGATGAATTAACCCCGTTTCTTCAGACAATGGAATAAATTCATCCGGTGAGGTTATATTGCCATCCTCGTCGATGAGTCTCACAAGGCTTTCCGCGCCAACGACCTTGTTTAAATTTAAATCGTATTTAGGCTGGAAAAATACCGCCAAGCCATTGCTATCAAGCGCTGTGCGAAGCTTTACTTCGGTTTCAACCCGCCTGCGCATGGCCAGTTGGAGATCTTTTGAGAAGAAGCTGAACTTGTCTTTACCTGTGGCTTTTGCGCGATACATGGCGGTGTCTGAATGACGCATCATTTCTTCTGCGCTAGAAGCATCTTGAGGATACAAACTTATGCCAATACTCAAACTTAATTGGTGATGCCGACCATCAATATGAATGGGCTCTCTTGCACTTTGCAAGCAACTCATTGCCACCCCGTCGGCACTTAAACCACTACCTACATGGGTCAACAAACATGCAAACTCATCCCCGCCCACCCTTGCTAGTGTTGCTGATGCTCCGCATGCTTGTTCAAGGCGCTTCGAGATAGATAATATAATGGAATCGCCGACTTTGTGCCCAAGCGCATCGTTTAAATATTTAAAATTATCAATGTCTATGAGTAACAAGGCGACACTATGCTGCGCTTTATCGGTGCGATTAATAGACTGAACAATTCTGTCGTGCAAAAGCACGCGATTAGGTAAGCCAGTAAGTTGGTCGTGGTTAGTGACGTGGGTCATTTGAACGGCCATTGCCACCGATTCAGACACGTCTTGAAACACCACAACGGCCCCTCTAACATTGCCTTGCGTATCCAAAATTGGAGATGCCGTATCTTCTACCCTGCACTCTTCACCTTGCTTGCTCACTAACTTTACGTTAAACGCCATTGCAACAGGTCGCTTAACCTTCATGGTGTATAACGCAGGATTAATCATTACTGCATTCGTAGTGTCGTCTCGTAACTCCATGATGTCATCAACCATGCGCCCGCATGCTTCAAATTCATTAAAGCCCGTTAAGCGCTGAGCAACCGGGTTAATAAACGTTACAATACCTTCTGCATCTGTGGCGATAACCCCATCAGCAATAGCATTAAGCGTAATATTTAGCTGCTCTTTTTCTTCAAGAATTCTTTCGTTGTAAATAGCTAACTGTGATTTTTGACGTTGAATTAAAAGGTGATTCTTTACCCGCATCCTGCAAATTTCGATGTCAATGGGTTTAGCAATGAAGTCGATAGCACCCAATGCGAGTGCTTTTCGCTCATTTTCACTGTCGGTAAACGATGTAACGAAAAGTATCGGTGTTTCTCGTAAACCTAAATCTGCCTTCACCGCTCTGCAGATGTCGAAACCTGAGCGCTTGGGCATACTAATATCAAGAATAATTAAGTCGGGTTTGTGTATTTCGATAAGATGAAGGGCTTCTACACTGTCGCTGGTACTAATTACGTTCGCTAAACTGCTTACCGCTGACTCTAAAATGACGATATTGACGGGTTCGTCATCAACAATAAGCACTTTTTGTGCGCGCATATCCATAGCTGTCGTTTTTCCTATTAACTTTTTCTATAAACTCTTTTCTATATCAAGTATCGACCTCCCCATCTTTTTCGTTATTAGCCTTTAGTATATATTCAGCTACACTTATATTGTTAGTAACTTGAATGCAGATTTTAGTAAGCAGGTTTTACTGACAAGCCAATGCCATAAAAGGTGCCACAAGAGATGCCATACGATAAATGCCACAGAACGTTAAAACACAATTTAAATGTGACTTAAATTAAACAGGCGAAACCATCCTGTAAATGGGTTCACAATTAAATTTATTTGATATACAGTTTTGCGAGTAAACTACCTACTTGCACTTTCCACATGGTTTATAAGGCAAAGATATCGTTATGAATTTTGATAGTACCTCGCTATGGCAACATGAAAAAGCTTTACAACGCTTAGCGGGAAACCACGCGCTGTTGAAACGCGTAGTTGAAATGTTTATTAATCAAATCGATGAAAAATATTTATCGCTTATTACTGCGCTTTCAAATAAAGAGCGAGAAGAAGTTCGCTTTATTAGCCACGCTATTAAAGGTGTTTCAGGTGATGTGGGTGCCGAACTGTTGCGTCACAAAGCTTCATCTATTGAAATATTATCTGCATCCGATAATTGGGATGAAATTGAAGTACAGGTTAACGGGTTAGCAGAAGTGATTGATGCCACTAAATCTGAAATGGTTGCCGCCCACGCATAAATGCTATAACAAGCTAAGATACAATGAGCGGCATATCAGCTTAGCTTGTTAAAGCATGTATGTGATCAATGTGTTGTTGCTTAATGTCATCCGGTAAAAAACTCGCCTCGAAACTATTAATAGCCAGTTGCTTCACGTGTGCTTCTGTTACAGGTAGCGCATCACACAAGGCTTTATAATTATCATTTAAAAACCCACCAAAATACGTTGGGTCGTCTGAATTCACCGTAACCATCAAGCCCTCATCAAGTAACGATAATATATTGTGTTTGGCTAAGTCATCTACCACACACAATTTCAGGTTACTCAATGGACACACAGTAAGAGGTATTTGGTTGGCGTTAATGTAAGCCATCAACTTCTCGTCTTCCTGACACCTTACGCCATGATCAATCCTATCAACGTTAAGTAAATCTAAAGCTTCCCAAATATATTCTGGGGGCCCCTCTTCACCTGCATGGGCAACTATTTTAAACCCAAGCGCTCGCGCTTCTCGAAACACTCGTTCAAACTTAGACGGAGGGTGACCCAGTTCAGAACTGTCTAAACCAACCGCATCTATTACACTGTAATAAGGCTTGGCAGCTTCAAGTGTGGCGAAGGCGTCGCTTTCTGGTAAATGCCTTAAGAAAGACATGATTAAATAACTAGAAATACCATACTGCTTTTTTGCATCTTTCATAGCCCGCAAAAAACCGGGCATGAACACATCAAATCCTATTCCTCTTGCGGTATGGGTTTGTGGGTCGAACATGATTTCGGTGTGAACGACATTGTCTTCATGGCAGCGGGTGAAATACGCCCACATTAGCGCGTAAAAATCGTCTTCATCAATTAGCACGCCCGCCCCGGCATAGTAAATATCGAGGAAGCTTTGTAGGTTAGTAAATTGATAGGCGGCAGCTATCTCTTCAATGCTTTTATATGGCAACGTGATACTATGTTTACTTGCCAGGTGCCACATAAGCTCAGGTGTTAGGCTGCCTTCTATATGTAAGTGCAGTTCAGCCTTCGGGAGTTTTTGAATTATTGTTGATAGCGACATGGCCCCTCACAGTTAGAAGCGCACCAATTTGATGCATTTTGATCTTAATTAGTGCGCAACTTCTTTTCTAGCGTTGATTTAGTCAGGCGTTGTTTTAACGCTTCCGATGTGAAATACACGGTTTTTAAAACCGTTATTCGTTAATTTCACTGGCGTACCACTGACTTTGCGTATTCTGGCTATGATTACCGTAGCACAAAACGCACCAACAAACTGACTAA
>Ga0115011_10001866_pt1 | contig 14902 bp, 13 predicted proteins | sample TroAtlMetagenome_2_FD_88705 | JGI IMG/M metagenome (GOLD analysis project Ga0115011, IMG submission 88705) | Marine eukaryotic phytoplankton communities from Atlantic Ocean - Tropical Atlantic ANT8 Metagenome | ecosystem: Environmental > Aquatic > Marine > Oceanic | place: Tropical Atlantic...
AGGAAACAATAGCATTGGACCCATGGTTAGCCTCACACGCCTTTGCAAGTTCGGCGGATCTATCAGCCACGGAAATTATTGAACTTCGGATAAATAGTCCGCGTGGGGAATATGAGAGGGGGAGGGCGCTTTTGCGAATAGGGGAGGTGGACGTTGCTTTGGCGTCGTTTATATCAGCGGCAGAGAGCCTTACGGATTGGCCCCCCGCCTTTTTTATGATTGGAGAGACCTGCCGTATGCAAGGTGACGATGAGTGCTCTATCGATGGATATAGACGTTCACTCCATCTAGAGCCTAGCAATCCCGTCATGAAGGGTTGGGCGCAGCATTGGACAGGCTCACATACGGAAGCCGTACAAACATTCAATGCCTTTTTAGCTAACAATCCAGAACATTCATGGGCAACTCAAGGATTGAACTTGGCGCGTCAGGGTGAATCCTTGGTCTCTGAGTGAAAATGGGCTTGTCCGGCTCAATATTTGAGGCTACCAGTAGGGCAGATGCCGGTCGGCCTAGATAAAGATGGGCCGAAACTTGAGGAATATTTATGCCAAGAATCCTACAGGGTCCAATTAGACGAGCTCTCATTGTTGAAGATCCTCACGAGAGCATTGACTCCATGCTTCGCGAAGCAGGGGTTGAGGTTGAGCGGTTAGGTTACTGTCCTGACGAGGAACAATTAGCTGAAATTCTATCAACTGGTCGACACCAGGTGCTCTTCAAGCGTTCACGAGTTCCTGTGACGAAAGCGGTAATCGAAAAAGCAAAGGATCTAGTAGCTATCCAATTGTGTTGTATAGGTGACGACTCTGTAGACAAAGCTGCCTGCGCTGAAGCAGGCGTCCTGGTGTTTAACGACCCAGTTAGTAACGGTCGCTCAGTGGTCGAATTGGTGATGGGCCATCTAATAGGATTAGCCAGACAGCTTTTCGAGACTTATCGGTCAACCCATTCTGGTGTTTGGGAAAAAAGTGCAAATGCCCGTTATGAAATCCACGGTAAGGTCTTAGGCGTATACGGTTTGGGCCGAATAGGTCGAGCGACAGCAAGAGCGGCAGAAGCGTTTGGCATGAAGGTCCTTTTCTTCGACACTCGTGAGGTGGCGATTGAAGTAGGTGAAGAGATGGGTTGGATTAAAGCTGAGTCTCCTCTTGAATTGTTTACTAAATCTGACGCTGTAACGATGCACGTCTCAGCTACGGACTCAGAGGGCCGTGACAACAAAATGTTGGTCAGCAAAAAGCTTCTCATGTCTTTAGGAAAAGAGCGCCCAAGCAACAGCCCGCGTATTTTCATCAACTTAGCTAGAGGACTCATTTATGAACCCAGAGATCTCCTTGAGGCTATAGAGGCTGGGGCTGTAAAGAGGGCGGCTGTTGATGTCTATCCATTAGAACCAGGGAATAACACCTCTGATTGGGCAAACCCGTTCATTGGAGAATACAGGGTAGCAACAACTCCACATATAGGCGCAGCGACTCAGGAGGCTCAACCAAGGATAGCAAAGAGGGTAGTCAGCACTACCTTAGGTTATTCTGAGCTCGGGGCCATAAGAGATTGTGTGTTGTCGCCAAGAACCAAAATAGGTCTGACCGACAAGTTGGATAACAGGACAATCCTTTTGGTCGTGCACAGCACGGCTCGCGGGACAAAGAAGGCTTTGGACGACGCGATTTATGAAGCAAATGCCGATAACCTGATGTCTACGCATCGAGATTTTTTAAGGTGGGGTGTAGCGATAAACGTGAACCTTTTGGACCGACCACTAAACAGCCAGCAACTTCAAGATATCGTTACAAGAACAACTTCCGTTACTGGTGACGAAAATGCAGTCCGGCTTATCCGCCAAGTATCGAATGACATCTAGAGATCAACACCAGGTGGCGCGAGAATTACCCTCCTAGTCTCTTTACCAGAATCAAGCAGATTGTAACTAGGGTACCCACACTGTATAGCTGCAGCTCCGTACATTGCCTCTGAAGTCCACTTCTTAGGGCTCTTTAGCCAAACCTGGCCAATTCTAGCGGCTAGGAGATCTGTACCATTTAGCTCAACTACACCACGCTCATCAACACGACCATCAGCGATCGCATGCTCTACTGCCTGCATGAACTTTTTCGCCATAGTGGGGCTAACTAACGCCTTAGAATCCTTTTCCTTCAATTGCTTGGGACTTGAAGCCTCTGTCTCTTTAGCTTTAGTCTGTTCTGCTCCATCTTCCTCTGCGCACCCCCTAAGGGCTTCATCAATCAAAGTCTCTACAGAAGGCCGATCATCATCTCCCCACCTTAACAGGGCAGATATCTCTTTCACCTCTGCTCTCAAATCTATATGGTTCCCGTGGAGGCACTTCATTAGCTCTAGATCAAGCGTTCTTTCTAAGCTATCAATGTCCGTAGATGATAGGACAAAAGGCGCGATCATTGAGCGTACTGGCTCACCGTCTGGATGAAGTAATATTCCAGACTGTTGTAGTGTGCGCATGACGGCTCTAACCTGACGGTTGGCAAGGGCATCAGGCGTCCCTCGTAATTGTTTGGTCACATCCTGGGCCACCCATTGAACGGTAGCTCTTCTATTGCGCTCCACTCTATCAGCGATATTCTTGAGGGCCTCTCTAATCACACAGCCTCTAAGGTGTGGCGTCGTTGGCTCTAAGCCCTCGTCTCTCAATATTTGATAGAGCTCGAGAGGCCTGCCTATGAGGCCGAACTCAGAGCCTGGCAGGGCATCTGCGGTGGACCTCGTCCTTTCATTGTGGCCTGGTTCTTCGTCTGACGAGGCCTGATTGCCTGGTAGGTCTACTTGATACCCCCCGCCTTTTTGGTCCTTCGTAAGGACCACTATCCCTGCATCTCTTAGTGCGAAAAGAAACTTCGCGTAGGAGTTATACCCGAGCTCGTTTTCTGAAAAGGCAGGCTCCTTTCTCAGCATTGCTTCTTTCAATACCGAAGCGTGTACTGGTTTTGATGTTTCTCCCTGTAGACCCGTAAGCGTCTCAGTTAAAAGGGCTAAAACAGCGTCCTTCGACATTGGTTGGGCCTCAACACCTTGGTGATCTACGCCTCTTTTCCGCTGCCTTCTCGATACGCCTCGAGCGGTTACCAGCGAGTCATAGTAAATAAATTCGTCGCATGCTTCGACGATCAACTTCGAGGTGCTTCGACGTGTACCGCAACCAATAACCCGCTTGTTGAGCTCTTTTAGTTTTGTGACTAATGGAGTGAAGTCGGAATCGCCCGAAACTACTACAAATGTGTCGACATACGACTTAGTGAACGCCAACTCCATGCAGTCGACGACCATAGCGATATCGGCTCTGTTTTTATCTCCCATCCCATGAGCGGGCAATTCATACAGGTTTACCCCCTCCCTCAACATGGCCTGTTTGAACTTTCCGAACCGCCCCCAATCGGCGTATGATCGCGCTACGAGTATCCTGCCTTTTTCTTTGAAGCGGTCCATTATCAGGCCCACATCAAATCTACCCATCCCTTCACGTTCTGACCCTGCGGCCACATTCTCAAAATCAATAAGAACAGCTAGGTTCCTTTCCATATTTTACCTTCCTTGAAAACTTAGCTGGTAACGCCCCAATAGCGCCGGCCCTGCCTCGTCCTTCTGCCTAGTACCTTTCGGCATGGACTAAGGCAAGCTACAGTCATATTTAGAATTATTGTTTATAAACCTGAAGCATAGGAACAATTAATGACTAAAACATTTACGGGTAGTAGCTCTTATGTGGCTAATGAGGCGTTGCTAGCGTCAGTTAATGCTGCCGTTACGTTAAAACGACCACTCTTGGTAAAAGGCGAGCCAGGCACGGGAAAAACACTCTTAGCTAGTGCAGTAGCCGAATCACTAGATATGCCTTTTATACGTTGGCACGTGAAGTCGACGACAAAAGCGATGGACGGTCTTTATACCTACGACGTAGTTCAGAGGCTCAATGATTCTAGATTTGGTGACGGAGACATCTCGGATATTAGAAAATATATTAAGATGGGTCCAGTAGGAGAGGCATTTCTGTCGGAGAGACAGGTCGTATTACTGATAGATGAGATCGATAAGGCAGAGATCGAGTTTCCAAATGATCTGCTCCGCGAACTCGACGAGATGGCCTTTTATATACCAGAGTTATCTGAGACAGTAAGCGCAGTACATAGACCGATAATCATAATCACATCCAACGCAGAGAGGCAGCTTCCCGATGCATTTTTGAGACGCTGCGTCTTTCATTTTATCGATTTTCCTTCCGAAGAGACAATGAGAAAGATTGTTGACGTACACCACAGTGACATAGATGAAGAGGTCCTAAGTGCAGCAATGAACCGATTCTACAAGGTTAGGAGAACACGTGACCTGAGGAAGCCACCTTCAACATCTGAGCTTTTAGACTGGTTAGTAGTTTTAGCAGCAGCGGGTGTTTCCGCCGACAAGATTAAGGTTGCTTTTCCATTTGCTGGAGTGCTTTTGAAGGAAGAAAACGATCTACATAAGTTTAATAGAGAAGTCTCGTGAGCAGGACATGCTAGAGCCTCTTCTTTATTGTTTGCGTTCAAACGGCGTTAACGTTGGTCTGAATGAATGGCTTGCCTTCCAGCGCGGCTTAAAGGCAGGTCTAGCATCATCAACAGACAGCCTATTTTTTCTAGGAAGGTCTCTTCTGGTTCACACCGAGGCGGATTTTGACGCTTACGAAAAGAGTTTCCTAATGGCTTTCAGGGACCTCGAGGTGTCACAGACATTGATCGAGGACCTCGCCAGACTCCTTGAAAATCCGCTTGATTACGAGGATGGTAGAGCTCCAGGTCAACACGACTTTGAAAACCTTAGAGAACTTATAGAGAAATTTCAGAAGACCTTAGAGGAGCAAAACAAGCGTCATAGAGGGGGCAACAGGTGGGTTGGAACGGGAGGGACTTCACCCTGGGGTTCAGGGGGGCGCTCGAACACTGGGTTAGCTCTTGGTCGGGGCAAAGGAATGGGAACAGGCATAAGAGTGCCTGATTCCATTGATTGGGGAGTGTATAGGCAAGACCAGGAGCTTCGCACAAGGGATATTCAGATAACGTTGAAAGCTCTAAGGACGCTTGAAAGGAGTGGACCAGAAGTCTTGGATATAGACGAGTCGATTTCTCGAACAGCTGACCAAGGAGGCGAAATTGACCTGTGTTTTAAACAGGACAGGGCAAATAAAGTCAGGGTGGTTTTACTGTTAGATATTGGCGGCTCAATGACCCCTTATGCCCAACTTGTTTCACAATTTTTCACTGCTGCAGGCCAAACATCAGCATTCAAATCTCTGGAGGTTTGGCATTTTCACAACTGCGTTTATGGTACGCTATATAGCGATGAAGATCTTTGGAAGAGGACGGATACTGAGACGGTATTGAGCGGGCTGACTAAGTCACACCGTGTGATTTTCGTAGGTGATGCCTCGATGGCTCCTTGGGAGCTGCACTCTCGCTGGTCAAAGGATGCCTTAAACGGCCTGGGTTGGCTGGCAAGATTCAAGAAACGTTGCCCTAAGTCCATATGGCTAAATCCTGAACCAGAGAGATACTGGGACCATCCAACAATAAAGGCGATCCACGAACTGTTCCCGATGTTCCCGTTAAATGTTAAGGGTTTAAAGAGGGCGATTAAGGAGCTTAGCGGGGGATATTAAATATCACCAATACACTTGCACTCGTGAAACGATCTTAATAGTATGCAGGCATTGAGTGAAGGCGTAATTTAATGGGGCGTCGTCAAGTGGTAAGACACCGGTTTTTGGTACCGGCATTCGCAGGTTCGATCCCTGCCGCCCCAACCCTTCAAATACTATTGATAAATACGATTTTTTGGAGTGAGCGATGGTCGGGGCAATTAAACTCTTTAGCGGTAATGCTTCACCAGAGTTAGCGAGGAATATCGCCAAGAACCTCGGTGTTCCACTTGGAGATGCGACAGTATCTCGCTTTTCCGACGGAGAAGTCCAGGTTGAAATCGCAGACAATGTTCGAGGCAGAGATGTCTATCTAATACAGCCAACTTGTAGTCCATCAAATGACAACTTGATGGAGCTACTGATCATGGTCGACGCTTGCAAAAGGGCTAGTGCAGAGCGAATTACTGCGGTCATCCCGTACTATGGATACGCGAGACAAGACAGAAAGGCTGCACCTCGGGCTCCAATAACAGCAAAATTAATCGCGGACTTGTTAGAATCAGCTGGAGTAACTAGGGTGCTGACAATGGACCTTCATGCAGGGCAGATACAGGGTTTTTTCAACGTACCTGTAGACAACCTTTATGGATCAAAGAACCTGATCCCATACTTGGAAAAGTTAGTGGGTGGAGAGCCTGATTTAGTTGTGGTATCCCCAGATGCGGGCGGTACCGAACGAGCCCGAGCATACGCTAAGGTATTAGGTTGTGGCTTGGCGGTAATTGATAAAAGGCGAAGCAGGCCTAATGAGTCTGATGTGATGCATATTGTTGGTGACGTAGACGGCAAAGTTGCCCTTTTGGTAGACGATATGATCGACACTGCTGGAACCCTTACTGGTGGTGCTCGAGCATTAGTGGAAAAGGGTGGCGCCACCAGAGTCATCGCAGTGGCGACCCACGGTGTTCTTTCGGGCCCAGCAATAGAGCGCCTAAAGGACAGTCCGATCGAGATGGTAATCACCACTGATACAATCCCATTATCAAGTAAAGCAGCTAGTATGGGTAAAATGGAGACAGTTAGCGTAGCGGACCTTTTTGCAAAGGCAATTCGCTCAATACATGAAGCTGACTCGGTCTCTAGATTGTTTTTGTAGAATATCTATTTATCTCTCAAAGGCTGTAAAGCCTTGACACCGCACTTAAGACTAACTAAATAGCGCCCGCGCTGTGAATGGAGTTCTTTCCATAAACAGGCGAAACGTTATCGGGCCTCAAAGGCTCCAGTAGTCCAGGGTAATGTTTCGCTGTAACCAGTTTGGTTACTAAAAATAGAAGACTGCGAGTGGACTCCGCGACAGGAAATAACATGGACTCCACTCCGTTGAATACAGAGCCAAGGCCCAACACAGGCAAGGGCTCTGCGAGAAAGCTCCGCGCCGCGGGACTCACTCCAGCAGTCATGTATAGAGCTGGTGAAGCTGCAGCGCAGTTCGCTATCAGCCCAAAAGAGATACAGACTATCTTCCGCAAGAGCGGGAACCCAAACATGATTTTATCCTTGAAGGTAGACGGTAAATCAGTAGATTGCATACTAAAGGAATATCACAAGCACCCAGTTAGCGGAGACGTCCTTCACTGTGACTTCTATGCCGTGAAAAAAGACGAAGCTATTCCAGTCGAGGTGTTGGTTAGAACGTCAGGCAAGGCAGCAGGAGAGACACTGGGAGGTAAGATTCGCTTCTTGCGCCGCACAGTTAGAGTCAATGCTAAACCAGCAGATATTCCAGCTCAGCTTACTATAGACATCAGCCCGATGGTTGTTGGTGATTTCGTAAGAGCTGGAGACATCGCTTTACCTAAGGGAGTTAGCTTAGCTATCGACGGAAGGACCAATATTATTGTTCTTCACGGTAAGAAGGCTAGACCAGACGGCCAAGACGATGAAACAGCAACACCTGACGAAGGATAACACCTCTTGCACTTTGTATTTGGCCTAGGAAACCCTGGTCCTCGATACGATGAGACTCGACACAACGTCGGATTTATAGTCGTAGACGAGCTGGTAAGACGCTGGGGCGGTCGATTAGGCCATGACAAATTCGGGAACACTTCGGGAGACATATTAATAAAACAGAAAAAGACATTAATCGCTAAACCCCAAAAGTTCATGAACCGGTCAGGAGTCCCAGCGAGGGCTCTGCTTGATTACTTCAAAGGCCTCCCATCTAAGGTAATTGTGATTCACGATGACCTAGACTTGGAGTTCGGAGTAGTCAGAGTGAAAGTGGGAGGAGGTCACGGAGGTCATAATGGTCTGCGGAATCTGCATCTTCACTTGGCTACTGATGCTTACCTAAGGGTGAGGGTTGGAGTTGGTAGGCCGCCTCAAGGATGGAAAGTCGCAGATTATGTCTTAGGCAAATGGAATACAGAGGAATCTCTCAAAGTAGACGACATCGTTACTAAAGCTGCAGACGCAGTAGAAATTATAATTACCGCGGGACAAAACACCGCAATGAACATCGTAAATGCTCGGGCAAGGCAACAGTCCAAACCCGTATAAAACAATCGGGTCGTTATAACGACCTTTGGAGAAATTAATAATGAACATGGAAAACATTCATCTTCTAGTACCAGCAGCGGGTGTGCTTGCGTTGATTTACGCTTTCGCTAAAGCTACATGGGTTAAGAAACAGCCTGTCGGAACAAAGGAAATGGCCGACATCGCAGCACTTATTCAAGAAGGCGCGATGGCCTTTATCCGTACTGAGTACAGAGTTCTCTCTGGCTTTGTCGCTATCGTTGCAGTTCTACTTTTCCTAGCCAACAAAGGTAACGGCAACGGGGAAATGATCGCAATGGCCTTTGTAGTAGGTGCAATAGCCTCTGGCCTTGCAGGTTACGCGGGAATGAAAGTGGCAACCGACGCCAATGTTCGTACCACTAACGCAGCGAAAGATGGTTTACCTAACGCACTCAACGTAGCATTCTCTGGTGGTGCTGTGATGGGAATGAGCGTAGTCGGTCTGGCTCTGCTCGGGCTTGGTCTTCTGTTCGCATTCTTCACAAACCACTTCAGCGGTGCAGACGGCCTTACTTTGGCATTAAATACTCTGACTGGTTTCTCAATGGGCGCCTCATCTATCGCGCTGTTTGCGAGAGTAGGTGGCGGTATATTCACCAAGGCAGCCGACATGGGTGCGGACCTTGTTGGAAAGGTTGAGGCAGGTCTTCCAGAGGACGACCCTAGAAACCCAGCCGTTATCGCTGATAACGTTGGTGACAACGTTGGTGATGTTGCAGGTATGGGTGCGGACCTCTTTGAGTCATACGTTGGTGCTATTATCGGTGCAATGGTTCTCGCTCTCAGCTTCAAGGGAGCTGGTGGCGCTGATATCGACGTTATGCCGATGGTGCTTCTCCCAATGCTTATTGCTGCAGCCGGAATCGTAGCCTCTATAATAGGTACATTCGCTGTAAAGGTAAAAGAGGGCGGCAACCCACAGCACGCACTCGACATGGGCGCCTTTGGATCAGCTGGAGTAATGGTAATAGCCACCTTCGCTATCGCTAATAAAATATGGCCTGGAGAGGTCTTTATTGGCGAGCTTGGTGTTGACGCCATTGATGTCGGTATCGCTACAGTGATCGGGCTTGGTGTCGGCGTTTTAGTCGGAATCATCACCGCTTATTACTGCTCTATGGACAAGAAGCCTGTAAATTCAATCGTTGAGCAATCAAAGACTGGTGAGGCTACAAACATTGTAGCTGGTATTGGACTTGGAATGGAATCTACAGCTGCCCCAATCATCTTGATTGCTGCTGGTGTAATCGGAGCGAGTCACTTCGCAGGCCTTTACGGGGTAGCGATCGCTGCTCTAGGTATGCTCTCTACAACAGGTATTCAGCTCGCGGTAGATGCTTACGGTCCAATCGCGGATAACGCTGGTGGTATTGCTGAGATGTCTCACCAACCTGCAGAAGTTCGTGAGCGTACAGACCTTCTAGATGCAGTAGGAAACACAACAGCAGCTATTGGTAAGGGATTCGCTATCGCTTCGGCGGCTATGACAGCCCTAGCATTGTTCGCGGCCTTCCGTGTTCAGTCTGGCATTGACGGTATTGAGCTGACAAAGCCCCTGGTAATGTCTGGATTGTTCATCGGCGGAATGCTTCCATTCCTCTTCTCTTCAATGGCTATGAAAGCCGTTGGTGGAGCAGCCATGGAGATGATTGAAGAGGTTAGGCGACAGTTCAGGGACATCCCTGGCTTGCTAGAAGGAAAGGCCGATCCAGACGCTGCTAGATGTGTTCAGATCTCAACTGACGCAGCTATCAAGAAGATGATTGTACCTGGAATGATGGCGGTTGTAACACCCGTAGTGGTTGGTTTCGGCTTTGGCCCCGAGGCTCTTGGTGGAGTTCTCGCAGGTGTGACCATTTCTGGTGTGACCATGGCTATCTTCATGTCCAACGCTGGCGGTGCTTGGGATAACGCCAAGAAGTCATTCGAAGGCGGTGGATACACAATGGAAGACGGCTCTGTACACGAAAAGGGTTCACCTGCCCACGATGCGTCAGTAGTTGGCGATACCGTTGGCGACCCCTTCAAAGACACCGCTGGTCCAGCTCTCAACATCCTAGTGAAGTTGATGTGTGTTGTATCTCTTGTAATCGCGCCTATGTTGGCTAACCTTTAGACACCCTCCTGGGTGGGGCTTTATTGGCCCCACTCCTACATGACCATTGGAGGTCAAAATGCACGTTGTAATAAACGAATACGAAACGATATATGTAATGAAGCCAGAGCTTCCAGCAGATGCGATGGAGAAAGTCGCAACCAAAATAACCAAGGTTATAGGAGACTACAGTGGCTCTGTTCTACTGAAAGATGACTGGGGTAGCCGCAAGCTAGCTTATCAGATTCAAAAGAACACCCGAGGTCATTATGTGCTCATCAACTATCTAGCTACATCCGATGTAGTCGCAGAGATAGAGCGCCACCTCAGGATAGATGACTCGTTGTTACGATTCCTCACTATCCGTCTAGAAGAAGATGCAGATGTGGAGGTTCGCAAGGCCGAGGCTGTAGAGCTCAATGCAAAAAGAGCTGAAGAGGCTAAGGCTCGCGCCGAAGCCGAGGCTAAGGCTGAGGCTGAGCGTGAGGTTGCAAGAGCTGAGCGCGAAGCTATACAGGCTGAGCGTGATGCCGCTAAAGCAGCCGAAGAGGCGGAAGCCCTCGCAGCAGCTGCAGAATCTCAACCTGAGGCCAGTGAGCCAGAAGCTGAGACTGTGGAAGAAGCGCCAACACCCGAAACCGATTCAGCACCAGAAGCTGAGTGATTCCAAACAGTCTGGCAAACCAGACAAGAGGTAAATTATGAAAATCATACTTCAAGAAGACGTTGCTAACGTTGGAAATCTCGGTGACATGGTTAATGTTGCTGACGGCTATGCTCGCAACTATCTCATTCCGAAAGGAATGGCGGTTATTGCGCTAGACGGGAACTTGCGTCAACTAAAGCACCAGCAAAAGCTAATCGCCAAAAAGCGAGCTGTAAAAGAGGCTGCCGCGAAGGAACTTTCAGAGAAACTCTCTGGAACATCTATATCTTTCAAACGCCAGGTTGCAGAAGGGGAGGAGACAAAGATCTTTGGGTCGGTCACCAACCGTGACATCGCAGCAGCGCTGGGCGAATTGGGCATTTCTGTAGACCGCCGTAAGGTATCACTAGATGAGCCTATTCGCGCCCTTGGAGCATTCTCTGTTCCAGTGAGCCTATTCGGCGGAGCATCCGCAGAAGTTAAGGTATTTGTGGTTCAAGAGTAGGTTTATTCAGAGGCTCCCCAGGGGGGGATGAAAAGGGGTAGGGGAGTCAATGGACGACTTGAGGCAATTTCCGCAGGCTGTCGATGCAGAGAGGGCTGTCTTAGGCGGTCTTCTCCTCGATTATCAACAGATAGGGTCTATCTCAGAGATCGTCAGCGCTGACGATTTTTATCGAGATGCGCATCAACGCATATTCGAAGAGATGGTGGAACGCTCCGCAAAGGGTGAGAAAATCGACGCCCTGGGGCTTGCTCAGCTAGCTTTGGCTTCTGGTCCTAATGATCCTTTTGGCGGGGCCGCATATGTCTCTTCATTACCAGAGAAGGTAGGAACAACTGATAATATCGACTATTATGCGGGTATTGTTAGAGAGCGCTCAATTAGGCGAAAGTTACTACAAGCCGCTAGCAAGATTACCGAACAGTCGTTCGAAGGTGCGGTCGATATCCAGGACCTGATGGATCTCGCTGAAAGAGAGGTCTTCGAGATAGCCAAGGTATCCAACAAAAAAGGTTGGGCTGGTGTATCGAGTATTGTTGATAAAGAGATACTTCGTATTGAAGAGCTCTGTAAAAACAAAGGTGAGGTTACTGGGATCCCCACGGGCCTAGTGGACCTGGACAAAAAGTTAGCGGGTGTGCATCGATCTGATCTACTAATCCTGGCTGCCAGGCCTGCAATGGGTAAGACGGCCCTCGCTTTGAACATAGCCCAAAATATCGCAATCAGAGCAAACGTCGGTGTTGGGCTGTTCTCTCTAGAGATGCCCCAAGGCCAACTGGTCACACGTATGCTATGTGCTGAGGGTCGAGTAGACGCGCAGGCTGTCAGGACTGGCTATCTCGATGAGAAAACGGACTGGGACAAACTGAACCACGCCGCTGAGACTCTATATCAGGCTCCTATATGGATAGACGATACACCAGGCCTTTCAATACACCAGGTTAGGTCAAAGGCTAGGAGGCTTAAGGCGGAACATGATAACCTAGGGCTGATAGTTATTGATTACCTCCAGCTTATGAGAGGTACTGGAAAGGAAAACTCTAGAGAGCAGGAGATATCTGGTATATCTAGAGGGCTAAAGACTCTGGCGAAAGAGCTGGACATCGCCGTTATCGCCCTATCTCAGCTCAATCGAGGTGTGGAGTCTAGAACAGATAAGCGACCATTACCTTCTGATCTCAGAGAGTCTGGAGCGATAGAGCAGGATGCCGATATTATTATGTTCATCTATCGAGACGAAGTATACAACGAAGACTCTATGGACAAGGGCGTTGCTGAGGTAATCGTAGCAAAGCAGAGAGGCGGTGCTACTGGGACTGTACGTCTATCGTTTCAGGGTCAGTTTACAAAATTCGACAACCTTGCCAGAGAGGGGGATATTCCTGGCGGTTACGCGTGATATTTGGGAAGACATTATTATCGGTTCTTCTGGCTTTAAGCCCAAACGACCTTGTCGAGATCGGCCTGAGCAACGGCGATACTATAGCAGGCCGTTTATCAAGTGTTCAACCTGGTGTTCTCTATATCTCCAGCCCGACAGGCAGTGTTGAGGTGAGCCTCGAATTGGTTGAATCGGCTATGGTGAACGATATGCAGTTATCGCCAATAGCTTTAGAGCAAGAGGTTGACATTTTATGGGAGTCAATGAGAGATGACCTTAGCCCCACGGGTTCAGTCCCAAACCCCTACTGGGCGGCAGCATCTAGCGTTGTGATCCCAGGTGCTGGCCAGAGGATGTTGGGCCAAGATAGGGCGGCAAACTCGTACCTTTTTGCAGACATTGCGCTTTTAACATTGGGCGGCTGGCTATTACTGCATCGCCAAGACTACGGTAATGCCGCTCCTCTCTTGGCTTTAGATATTGTCTTTAGAGCTTACTCGGCCACCGAAGCATACAGAGATAGTCGCCTCCGCTCTTCAATAATTTCTGGAGAGAGGCATATTGGGCGGTAAGGATTAGGGTTGGGCCCCAAACACGAAGCGCCAAAAATTGGTCATGAAACCCTAGATGGTTGCAACTCTCCTTGACGGGAGGCAGGGGATAACGATATTGGTAACGGCGACATCGGCACCTTTGTGAACCATTGCTAAGGTCCATTTCATACACCACCTCTTACATATTTAGGAAGCCTACCAATGGACAACTCCAGCACGCTTCAAGATTTCAATACAAATGTAGACGCTTACGCCAAGGTGAGGGGTTTTATAGATAAAGCCCGATCTCGAGGTGGAAAATTCAGCTCCGACGTAATCGAAAAAGTCTGTTTGACTCACGAAGTAAAATCGATGGAGATTGCAGAAAATATTTTGCCTTCTGTTGCAAAGATAGAAGAGACTATAGCCACGCTTTTAGCGGAGGTTGAGGGCGTTGAGTCGACTAAGGGCGGTGCTGCGGAGGTTCTTGAAGAGCTGGAGCTTAGACACGTAATCGGCGAACTTACCGACGAGGAGTTTAAGGAGCAGTCAGCCTCACTAACAGAGGAACTGTCAGCAGCTGATGGAAAGATAAACGTAGCTCAAGAGAGCGCCGATGAGTACAAGGCTGCTCTGGACAGATGGATTGAACTAGCCACAGCAGCGGGTCAGGACACGGGAACCAGCGCAGCAGCTCCTGAAGCTGTAGTGGAAGAGCCAGAAGTAGAGAGCGCACCTGTAGAAGTAGCGCCGTTGGAAAGTGTTGTAGAAGAAGAGGTGATAGAGGAAGAGGCGGATCTTGACGATGGGTTAGTACCTGGAAGTAGTGAAGTTCCTGGCTCCGATGAGCCAGAGGTTGCGCTGTTCGGTGAATCTTCGGTCGATTCTGAAGAGAACCTATTCGGAGAGGAGCCAGAGGCAGGATTAGTACTAGAGCCAAAAGTTACCGAGGCGGAGACACCTGAAGAAAGCCCAGCGATTAATAACGGTGACGCCGAAGACGATAGGCGTGCCCTACTGCTATACCAAGAAGGTACAGCCGACGAGACTATTTACCCCTTCGATGGCGAAGAGATTACCATTGGTCGCGGAAGAACCAACGTAATTCAGATAAAGAACGACTCGAAGGTATCGAGACGCCACTGTAGGCTGTTTAAGGCTGACAGTGGTGAGTACTACATTAAGGATAATGATTCATCTAATGGTTCATTAGTAAATGGAGAGCTCATTACTGAAAGGCGCCTATTTGGTGGAGAAGAGGTCATCATAGGGGAGACATTCTTCAGATTCCGAATAATGGAATAGGGGTTTGTCCGATCAACGAAAGGTCTACACTACCAAACAGGCCGCCGACCTATTAGGCGTCACTCTGCCAACGATAGTGAATTGGATAAAGAAGGATCTACTGGTTGCCTATAAGACGCCAGGAGGCCACAGGAGAATCACCAACAATGCGTTGGCCTCCTTTATGGCAGCTAATGGGTATCCAATCCACGATAG
>Ga0115011_10001870_pt1 | contig 14893 bp, 11 predicted proteins | sample TroAtlMetagenome_2_FD_88705 | JGI IMG/M metagenome (GOLD analysis project Ga0115011, IMG submission 88705) | Marine eukaryotic phytoplankton communities from Atlantic Ocean - Tropical Atlantic ANT8 Metagenome | ecosystem: Environmental > Aquatic > Marine > Oceanic | place: Tropical Atlantic...
GCTGGTCGTTTCGATGTTGCTCAACTTGTTTTAGGTGATCTTAGATTAAATATTAAGAAGGCTTTGTATAATGATATGCTAGGAAATCCTGATAAAACCCCAGCTACAGCTACAGAAATAGCTGAACGTATGGCTGATTTATCAAGAAGAATGGGCGCATCATTTGGCAGATTGCAAGCTGAGCTTGTTCAACCGCTTCTTCAGCGTGTGGTTTATATTCTAAAGAAACAAGGCCGCATTGAAATCCCAACAGTTAATGGTAGAGAAATTAAAGTTAGGTCTGTCTCTCCACTTGCTCAAGCACAATCTAATCAGGATATTTCTGTAGTATCACGCTTTCTCGAAATGATTGGTAATGGCTTTGGCCCAGAGATGTTACAGCTTTTAATTGATGGAGAGCAGACCGCTATTTACCTAGCTAAGAAGTTTGGTGTTCCAGAAAGCTTGATTCGAGATGAAGAACAGCGTAAACAGATTGCGGAAGCCGCGCAGCAATTAGCGCAACAACAGGCAATGCAGCAGGGAATGATGCCAGTTGAGCAACAAGGTTAATATTGGGATTGATGGTATCCATCGCAAATCTGAACGTGATGTTGAGATTAGCAAAAATATTGCCCAGATATTTTCTACCCCAACAGGTCAGGAAGTTCTGAAGTATTTTAGATCTATTACTATTGAAATGGTTAATGGGCCTAATGTTTCTACAGAAGAGCTTCGACACATCGAGGGGCAGAGATACCTTGTAGGTTTAATTGAGCAACGTATTGCACACGCAAATAGGAGTAAACAATGAGTGAAGAAGATGCAGCAGTAGAAGCAGCGGCAGAAGATGGCCGTGATTTTGTAACCCAAGAAGATGTTGAGAAAGTAGAACAGACATCCGAGAAACCTGAGTGGTTGCCAGAAAAATATAAAACTGGTGAGGATTTAGCTAAAGCTTATAAAGAGCTAGAGTCTAAGCTAGGAGCTAAAGATGAAGATCTTAAAAATCAACTTATAGAAGAAATACAAGCAGAAGCTTTTGCTGATAGGCCAGAGACTTCTGGTGATTATCAGCTTCCAGATATTATTAATCAGGAAGAAGCTGTTGATAACGATCTTCTTAAATGGTGGTCAGAGCATTCATTTAACAATGGATTTTCTCAAGAAGAGTTCGAAGAGGGCATTAAGATATACTCTGAGTCTGTTCTTGGTTCTCAGCCTAGCTATGAAGAGGAAGTCTCTAAGCTTGGCGATAATGCTGATGCTAGAATAGATGCGGCATCATTGTGGGCTAATAAGTTTTTTCCTGAGTCAGCATTGCCAGCTATAGAAAAAATGTGTGAAAGTCATGAGGGCATTATTGCTCTTGAGACTATAATGACAAGTATGAAGGATGGATCGTTTGCTGGCGATACAGCATCAGCATCTGAACTTAATGAAGCTGATCTTAGAAAGATGATGGATGATCCTAAGTATTGGAAAGATCGTGACCCAAACATACACAAGCAAGTTGCTGAAGGATTCAAAAGGATCTACAGAAGCTAAGGTTCTGCAAAGGGGTGAGTATTACCTTACCCCTTTTACCTTAAATCATATTGATGAAGTTATACTAAACCTTACTAAAGAGAATGTTAAAGAGCTTGTTTTATTGGGTTATACCGATATTCGAAAAGCTCTTATTGATATGCATAAAAGCTCTGAGTGTTATTTATGCAGAAAAAATAATGATAGTTTTATAATGATTGGGGGTCTTTGGTTTGCTGAAGATCAGGAATGTCCTCAAATGTTTGCAATGTTTTCTGATAAAATTAAAGAAAATTTTATTGCTATGGCTAGAGGATCTATAATGTTTGTTAATTACTTTGACCAGTTTCATAGCGGTTTATCTATGACAATACTTAAAGAATATGAGTTTATTTTAGATTGGGCATCATGGTTAGGCTTCGAAGCTGTTGGCATAACATCTAACAATGAAATCGAATATGTTGAATTTGTGCGTTGCAATCCAAATGAAAAAGATGTTTATGATGGCACATTGCAGCCCGTAATACACTAAGAGGCCCGATAGGATACCCTTGTTGATGTGATAAAGCGGACACCTGTTAGTAACCGTAACTTCAATAAGGAACTAATAAATGGCTAATACAATAGACACAGACTTTATCAAACAGTTCGAAACAGAAGTTCACATGGCATATCAGCGTATGGGTTCTAAGCTACGGAACACAGTGCGGACTGCTAATGTAACTGGATCAACTGTTAGATTTCAAAAGATTGGTACTGCGGAAGCAACTACTAAATCTCGTAATGGTAATGTAACTCCTATGGAACTTGCACATACCAATGTAGAAGCAACTATGGCTGACTTCTACGCTGCTGAGTACATCGATAAGTTAGATGAACTCAAAATCAACATCAACGAGCGTCAAGCTGTAGCCCAATCTGCTGCTGCTGCTCTAGGTCGTAAGACTGATAGCTTACTAATTACAGCTATGGATGCTGGTGCTAACTCAACTCAAATCCATGATACAAGTTCTGCTGTTGAAAAAGCAGATCTACTATCTGTATTTGAAACATTTGGAACAGCTAATCTTCCTGAAGATGGACAGCGTTATATCGCTATGCATCCAAAAGGTTTTGCTGACTTGTTCTTAATTACAGAGTTTGCATCATCTGACTTCGTTGGTGATCAAAACTTACCTTTTGCTGGTGGTATGACAATGAAAGAGTTCTTAGGCTTTAAGATCTTTTCAACGTCTGCTGTCGCTGCTGGTAAGAGTATGTGCTATCACACAACTGCTGTTGGCTTGGGTATCAACTCTGATGTTCAAACTGAAGTCAACTACGTTGCTGAGAAAGTATCTCACCTTGCAACATCTATGATGTCCATGGGCGCTGTTGTTATTGATGACAACGGTATCTATGAACTATTAGACAATAACTAGGAGGGTTAGAAAATGGCTTATAGTGCAAGTGGACTAACTCGTATTGGTGGTGATTCAAATGGTAGTATGTGGAGATACACAACTACTGATGCAATTGCTACAGTAAATACTGCTGGTTACTTTAACGATTCAGCTAATATGCTTGCTGTTCGTGACTTGATTGTAGTGCATGACACTAACGCACCAACAACAAGTTTTGTAACAGTTTTGTCTAACACTGGTACTGTTGTTGACGTATCTGACGGTACGGCAGTAGCAGAAACCGATAGCGACTAAGGGATGGGGGCTTCGGCCCCCAACTTTCTATGCCTGATTTTGCAAACACAGCAATAAAAATTTGCTCTCGAGCATCAATGCTGATTGGTGGAGATCCTATCCAATCATTTACAGACGGAACTACAGAGTCTGATATAGCTGATGCAGTATATGAAGATATTGTTAGGGCTGCTTTAACAAGCAGTCGTTGGCGTTTTGCCACCAAACAATTTCAATTAAATAGATTAGCAGATGCCCCAATAGGAAGATGGGATGCTACCTATCAGTTACCAGCCGATTCATTAATGGTTAATGCTTTGACCGTTCAAGATCTTCCAATTGAATATAACATCTATGAAAATAAAGTTTATAATAATGCAAACGCTACTGATGAAGTAATTGCAGATTATATTTATCGAGCAAGTGAATCTACTTGGGCACCGTATTTTACGCTTGGCGTTCAGTTTTCAGTTGCTTCTGTATTTGCAGTCTCACTAGCAAGGGATGCTTCTTTGTCTGCTGCTATGGATCAGCAAGCAAATGTCCAATTAATAAAAGCTCGAAGGTTAGACTCTCAAGCTCAAACAACTAAGAAGCTTAATACAAAAAGGTTTATCTCTGAAAGGCTTAGCTAGTGCAAAAGATTCGAGTTCCGCAAAATAGCTTTCAGTTTGGTGAGGTCAGCGACTCATTAGTAATGCGAACTGATACTGGTATCTACACAAGCTCAGCACAAAAAGTAGAGAACATGATTATAACTGCTGAAGGCAGTGCTAGAAAACGTCAGGGCTTGAAGCATATATATGATTACTCAATAACTTATGATGCTAGTAATCCAGATCAATCGCATTTGTTTCCTTTTGTTTTTGATAATAATGAGCAATATATTATTTCTGTTGAACACGCTAAAGTAAGATGCTTTAGAGTTGTAGATGCTGATACTGTAAGTTTAGTCGCTACACTAACTGCTGATGCTAGTAGCGCAGCCTTACCATTCGATAAAGATTATTTAAAAGAATATACTGCTGCACAAATGGGTGATGTAATGTTTATATGTCACCCATTATTTGCTCCAAGAATATTAACAAGAACAGGCCTTACTTCATTTTCAATAAGCACTTATACATTTGATGACAGATCAGATAGTAAGAAAACATATCAACCTTATTCTATATTCCAAGGAGTAGGCGTTACCTTAAATCCTGCGGCTACAACAGGAAGCACAACCTTAACAACAAGCTCTGCTTACTTTGATACAACAGGAAGCCAAAGCGGTGGTAACTATCCTAGCTCATTGCATATTGGTGTAATACTTAGATACGAAGAAAATGAAATACAAATAACAAGTGTCCAATCTACAACACAAGCGACTGGAACAATATTAGATAAATTACAATTACGCCTTAATGTTACTAATCCATTAAGAGCTAGAAATGGAAGTACATCTGTAGAAGTTACGCAAATTAATCATGGTTATGCTGTTGGTGATTCTCTTGTTTTCTCAGCAGTAGATGCTGTTGCTGGAATAGCTGCAACAAATATAAATGGAACTAGGGCTGTTGCATCTATTGTTGACGATAATACTTATACTATTACTGCTGGGGCTGCTGCTACATCTTCTGAAGATGGTGGAGGCAATCCACTTATTGATACTCACGCTCCTACAACAGATTTCTCAGAACAGTCTTGGTCTGCTAAACGAGGTTATCCAGCAGCCGTAGCTTTCCATGAGAATAGATTAGTATTTGCTGGTACTATTGCAGAGCCAGATTCTATTTATATGAGTAAGATTGGCGAGTATTTTAATCATGATGTTGGGACTGCACAGGACAATGAGGCCATTGCATTAACAGCGGCAACTGGCGATGTGCATGAAATACGTCATTTGATTTCTAGTCGTGACCTTCAAGTGTTTGCTGGTACTGGTGAGCTTTATGTTCCCACCTATCTTAACCAAGCCATTACACCAACAAATGCTCAGATCCGTGAGCAAACTCCATATGGCTGTTCATTTGCAACGCCTCAGTTAATAGATGGAGCAACTGTTTTTACACAAGCTAGTGGTAGAATAATTAGAGAATATCTATTTACTGATAATGAAGATGCTTACGCTTCTACTGCAATATCAACTATTGCTTCTCATTTAATTAATACCCCTAAGTATATGGCTGTTGTTCATAGTGGTTTTGAGCAAGCAGACTCTTATGTTATGATTACTATGGATGATGGCGATGCAGCAGTCTTTACATCTAATCGAGCAGAGAAAAGAGCATCTTGGACTGAGTTTACAACTAATGGACGATTTGATTCTGTGGTTTCTATAGATGATAGATTGTTTGTAAATATTTATGATGCAAATAATAAATTAAGATTGTCTGAGTTTAAGACTGATATTGGTTTAGATTCTTATGTGTATGGAGCAATATCTACTAATTCTGTTACTGTTAGTTCTGCATACGCAAATGGCACAACTGTTGATGTTGTAGCAACGAGTGGAAGTCAAAAGGATTACCTTGGGGAATTTACTGTAGGTTCTGGTGCTGTTAGTCTAGCAGCTTTTTCTACTGCTGGATATACACACGCATATGTTGGCAAGAAGTTTACTTCAAAGATTATATCAAATCCTATAGATGCATCTGGGGCTGCTGGTCCATTAACAGGATCTCTTCGAGGAATTACAAATGTTGTTGTAGATATGAAGGATACTAGATCTATAAAGGTAAATACTAAGCCTATAAATATTGAAACATCATTTACTGGTAAGAAAGAAGTTAGGTTGATTGGATACGATAGAGATCCTAAAGTAACAATAGAACAAGACAATCCACTATCTATGCAAGTTAATGGATTTATTACGGAGGTAATTATTTAATGGACCCACTTACTATGGCATTAATGATGACAAGTAAACTTGTTCAAGCTGGCGCAATGAGAAGTGCTGGTAAAGCTGCAAGACAAGGTGCTGAGTTAGATGCCTTTAATACTGAAACTGAAAAGAAACGCAGTAAGGTTTCTGCATTGCAGAGACACAATGATAGATTAGAATTGTATCGCAATAATCTTTCAGCAAACATAGCAGCTTTTAAGGGTAGGGATGACTCTTCTGTTCGAGCGTTTCTAACTAGACAAAGAAATATAGCGTTAGAAGATACATCAAGGTCAGATCTTATGGGTATGTTCGAACAAGCTAAACTACAACAGCAAGCTACAACATTAAGAGTCGAGGGTAGAGCAAAAGAAAAAGCAGCAAACATACAAGCTTTTACCACACTTATGGGTGGCTTAATGGATTTCCAAAAGACTATGTAGGTAAGCAATGGTTAAAGTTATTAGAGAAACAAGACAATTTAAAGTTGGCCCTGTTGGTGTTGCTCGATCATCAAGGGCTGGAACTATAACGAATGAAGCTATTGCAGAAGGGGCTAATGCTTTATCTGCAAAGTTTTTTGAACGTGCTGCTGAAAATGCAGAAAAGAGAGGTATTGAATCTGTTGAGCAATATTCACCAGAACAAATAACAACTCTTGGTGCAGATGGTCGACCTGAAGTTTATGAACCCCCTAGATTTATGGGAAGAATTGCAAGACAGGCTAGAGAAAAAGCTTTATTAAATAGATTTCAAACTGAAATAGAAATAGAACTTGCTGATAAAGCTAGAGAGTTTTCAAATACATTTAGAAAAAACCCAGAAGGATTTAAAGAAGCTTTAACTCATCATACTAAAGCAATGATAGATGTTGAGGGAAGCTCGGTTTTTAAAAGGTTTATTCGCCAACGTGGAGAAGAACTTACATCTAATGTTTATGACTCATTAGTTAAGCAAGCTAATACTAGGCACGATCAGGATATGCGGCTTCATAATGCTAGGCAGAATATAGAGGCTTTAGATGCTATAGAAAGTTATTTATCTATTGGTGATGTTGAAAAAGCTGAAGCAACTATAAAAGGAATCAAAAAAACAAATGATGATGCTTTAGAAGCTGGGTATATATTAAGTGGTGAGGTTGCAAATACAGATAGGAATATACGTAAAGCTGAAGCAAGGGGAGAAATGACAGCGTTTCTTAGGAAACGAAGTCTTACAATGAATGGAATTCAGACATTAGCAATAGCAATATCAAGTGGCAATCCTCAAAATTTAACTGATGGTGTGTATGATGATATAAGGCCACTGCTTAATGAAGCTTATAAAGATTCTGATTTATTTGATTCAATAAAAGAATTTGCATTACCATTATTAAAGGCATCAGAAACAAGTAAAGCATTTGAATATGAACTTTCTAAAATAAAAAAAATAAAACAAAATCTAAATGTAGCAGAATTAAATCAACAAGCTACGGAGGCTGCTCAAGGATCTAATTCAGATCAGGCTGCTATGATAGCTAAACTTATAGAAGATTTTAAAACTCAAAAAAATATATCTGATTCTGAGCTTACCAGAACAATGGATATTGAGTTACATAAATTAGAAATGACTAAAATAAATAATGAAGTAAATGCTTTTGGTCAGGCGTTAAGTGGGATTATAGTTTCAAGAGACTCAGACAATCGTGAAGATCTTTCCTTAGTAGCAATGTTTTTAAAAGATCAAAGAATAGATAGCACAACAGGTGATGCTACACCATATGAGGTATTGTATGATAAAAATCCAGCTTTAGCAAAATCAGCAAGAAACTTTTTAGAACTACATAAGGAATTTCCTAATTTTAAACTTTTAGATACTCTTAATGCTGATATTAACGCTATTAAAGATGATACAGTTTTCTTTGAGAAAAAAGAAAAATTACAAAATACAATTCAACTAAGTCAGGATCTTAAGAAATTAAATTTTGCAAATGCTGATCAGATTTCTAATTTTAAAAATCAACTTAAATCAATGAAATTAGGTGATGAGCAAAGAGCATCCCTTCAGGAAAATTTTGAGTTTAGAAATGGAACACACAAACTTTCTAATATATTTAATAAAATAAAAACTCGTCAGCAATTACTTTCAACTGATCATTATGTAATGAATAAAGCGGAAAGTGAAGAATATAAAAAAGATTATAAATTAACTGAAGATGAAATAAAAGCTATAGATGAAGCTAGAACGCTTCTTGGTGATAACGCTACCAGAGTGCAGGGTTTGTCCCTCTCTGGAAGAAGAGGAGATGCTATAACTCAAGAAGAAATTAGAATAGAAAATAGACAGTTTTTTTCTCAAGCATTACGCCAAACAGTGCCTAACACAAAAGACAATCGTGATTTATTAAGCAGTCAGTTTGATGACATTGCTGAAGAAATGGGTGCTGATAATTTAATAGATTTTATAGTAAATACTAATTTTGATTTGGGTGGTGAAGAAGAACAAAAATTATTAATTATGTTAAGACAAGCTAGTATTGCTCCAACAGGTCTTGTTTCTGTTTTTGAAAATTTAGTTAATGAAGGTGGTTTTGTAACTCCTGACTTTAGTATGAGCAGAATTCTTAATATATATGGTTCAGTAAATGATAAAATAAACATAGCACAAAACCAAGTTTATGATAATGCTGGCACAAGTAAGCTATTAGATCCTGCATTAGCAGCAACTTTAGATAAACTTTACGCTTCATATTTAAATATGCCATCAGGACAGATGAGTATTAAAGCAACAGATGCTGCTCTTGTAGAACGATTAAAGCAAATAAGAGCAGTCAAAAATGTTCCAGAATTTCAAAAAGATCTTTTGAAACAGTTAAACATGAAAGACGGTCGCACTGTAAATGATTATGTTATAGAAAACTTTGGAAAAGAAATCGGTATAAACCAAGATCTTCTTTTAAGAGCGTCTGAAGTTATTAGCGTTCATTATGCTGAAAGCAAATCTGATCCAGCTAATATTACTTTTGAACCTAAGACTGCTGTTCGAAACTTTTTAGATACAAGATTAAAGCAAGATTCTATGGTTAAAGAACCATTAAGTGAAAAGACTTTACATTCTCTTAATCTTACAACCAGAGGGAATGAAAAATTATTTAAGACTTATATTAAAAACGAACTTATGAAAAATGTTGTTGAGTATAATAAGTTTGGAGAACGTATATCTGAAGAAACAAAATATGATATGTTCGGTGGTTTATCAAAGGTAGCAAATAAAATTAACTGGGAAACTGAAGAGTTTTATTTAGTGCCTTATGGAGAAGATACACAAACTAAAGGTCAGGTTTATGGCGTTGTTAATAAAGATGGTCTTGCTTATCAAATGCTTGTTGATGATGGGGAGGGCAATAAAGTTTTAACTGGTATTTCTATTGGAACAAGAGAGCAAGAATTTTTAGATTTAGTATCTAAGCAGCAAGCTTCTATAATTACTGAAACTATTACAGACGCTCAAACAGCCGAGGTTATTGATGAAATATCAGATCAATACCCTGCTGGTTCTGTTCGAAGAAAAGAAGTATTTAATACTCTTGGTAAAAATATTGTTGAAGCATTTAATAAACTTGAAACAAGCAATGCTGATTTACTTCAAAACTTCAATCCAGATGATAGAATTTATTTTACTAACGGAGACTTTAGCAGTGAACCATTAATGGCTGATAGATTGTATGCAATATCAAATATGATAAAAGATATAACAAATGAAGATCCTACTGCTTTAACTGTTGAAATGGAAGAATTAGGTAGAGCGGCAGATACTGCATTAAAATTTATTAACTTCTTGGAAGTTCCAGATGGTAACTAATCCTCTTACAGTTGACTTTAGTGGGTTCTCACCAAGAAGAGAGTTTGTTAAGCCTACATTTGGGCAAACATTAAGTGCTTCATTAGGTTATAGTTATGACCCTATTATCGAATCAATTAGAGCGCACAATCAATTTGGTAATGAAAGGCAAGAAGGTTATAATCCTTTTGAGGATATGGGTAATCATGGTCTTTACGCAATGCATTTGCGTCATGCAACAAACCCTCAACATATGGCTTTTCTTAAAAGAGGAATTGATGAGTCGATAGAAAGAAGGCAGATACTAGCTGACTCATCCTTCACTGCTTTGCTTGGTGCTGGTTTATTTGACCCTCTTAATTTAGTAGCTTTGCCTTTGGGTGGTCCTAGTATTGGTATTGGTCGAAGTGCTTTAAGAGTTGGGGCTGGCGTTGGTATGCTGCAAGCTGGCGTAGAAGCTGTACTTATACAACCCAATGATCCTGTTCAAACAGCAGCAGATAGTATCTACAACATTGTAGGGGCTACTTTGTTTGGTGCTGCGTTTGGTGGCGCAATATCTATTCCTCTTACTGCTAGAGCTAAAGCATTAAGAAAAGCACAAGAAGATCTAACAGACTTTGCTAGATCAGTTCGAATGATCGAACACGCTTCCGAAGTAAGTGCTGATGATTTGTCGGATCTTTCTAATGCTATAAGACCACATGAGGATCTTAAAGTAGAAGTATTAAAGTCAAGAATAGAAACTCTAACTGAAAGAAAAAACAAACTAGAATTAGAAATGGATGCTGGTAAAAAAACTACAGCTAAAGAATCTGATTTTAGGGAAGTAGAGAATTTATTATCAGCACATAGAAGAGAAGCTGCTATTAGAGAATTAATAAGCGATGGTTATAAACCAGAAAAAGTATGGTCTATTGCTAAGAACAGATTTACTGACAGTATTTTTTATAAGTTTGTAAGCACTCCATTTAAAAGAGTTATTCAATCAGACACCGCAACAGGTTTTATGAAAGAAGCGATGGTTAAACTAGGCGGTGATTCTGGCCTTAATTATATTGCAACAACTCTTGGCATTGCTAGTCCGTTATCTGTTCATCAAAGGGCTGCTGCTAGAAATGGTTTATGGGTAAAAGCGCATGATGATTTAATAAAATTATTTAGAGAAGATATGAAGTTAATGGACACTTCATTCTTAGATATTGATGTTGTTACAGCTTACAGATCCGTTGCTCGAAGAGATGATAGTTATGGCTCTTGGCTTAGAGGCATTAATAAAAAAAGAACTTTTAAAGATGAAGATCTAACTGATATTGAAAAACAAGCTATTGGTGTTATTGAAAACTTTTTTAAAAAAGCAGAAGGTGAATTAAAAAGTGTTGGTTTAATAGGCACTAAGAAATCAATTCAAGATTCGATAAACTATTTTAATAGAACTATTCCCAAGCTTGAAGATGAAATAACTCTTACTGCAAATAATCCTAAATTAAGACAGGAATTAATAACATATATTGAGCGTCTAAAAAATAGAAGAGAGATAGCAGAGCAAGAGTTAAAGAATTTTAGTGATACTGAGCAAACTTTTACTGATGCTTTTCTTCCTAGGTTTTGGGATGTTTCTGTAGTTAAAGCTAGACGCAATGAGTTAGAAAGTATTCTTGCAAGATGGTATACAAACAATCCTACTGTGTGGCGTTTTGAAAAAGGCCAGTGGGTAAAAAAATACTTTGGCGAAGATGCAGATGATATTAGGCAAAGAGCAAAACAAACTGTTGATAATATTCTTAACGATCCAGATATAACTGGTGAGTCAAGTATTGCTTACGGTTATGGCAGATCTAAACATTTTAGACATCGTAAGTTAGATATTCCAAATGAACTAGTTTATGATTTTATTATGCAAGATCCCATTGCTATAATGAAAACTTACACAGCTAGAGTTGCTCCAAGAATAGAATTTAAAAAAGCTTTTAATGGTCAAGAGCTAGAAGATTTAAACTTCCATCTCAGAAGAGATGCAATAAAAAAAGGGCTATCTGAAAAAGAAATAAACAAACACATGAGGGATATAAACCTTATGTATGATCGTATTGCTGGTGCTGTTCTTAGAGATCCTTCAGCAATAAATCAAAAGGCCGCTTACATTATGAAGGAAGCGGCTGCTACTAACTATATGGGATCTGGTTGGATTGCGGCTGTTCCTGAGTTTGGTCGTGTTATAATGGAACATGACGGTCAAACAATGATTAAAGTTGTTTCTGCTTTGCTTGATAAAGAAACATTAAAGATGAGTTCTAAAGAAGTTAGGCTATCTGGTGAAGCTATTGATATTCTAAAAGGTAGTGCGTTTGCTCGATTAGTTGATGATATGGCTAATAATGTTGATGCTAATGAGTTTTGGAATAAAGCACGAAATGCTTTTTATACATTGAATGGCCTTGGTCCATTAACACAGCTAAGTAAAACGCTTGATGGTATTGCTCGAGCGCACACAATCATAGATAGGTCAATAAGGCTTACCAATAATCCAAAATCAGTTAGTGCTTTTGATAAACAATGGCTTGCTCGATATGGTATTGATGAAAAGAAAGCAAAACAAATTGCAAAATCTAATTGGGAAAGAACAAACAATGGTTTGTATTTAGCTAATACAGAGCAATGGGGTAAGCTTGATATTAAAGAAGTAAGGGCTGATGTAAGAAAAACATTTAAGTTACCTGAGAAAAAGTTATCTGAAATGAGTGAAAGAGAAATCTTTAATCGTTTTAAAGATGAGTTTGATATTAAAAAAATTGTTACTAATCAAAAAGAAATTAATGCTTTTAATAAGTGGAGAGGTAAAGAAGGTACTACTACTGTTATGGGTAGTATTATGTATGATCCTACTGGTAATATTATTTATTTAAATAAAAAAAATATGAAAGCATATTTTGAAGGTCTTAAAAAAAGAGGTTCAGTAGCTAAAAAAGAAAGAAAAGAAGAGCTTGTACAAGCATTAGCTGAAGGAAGAATATCAGAAACAGGATATTATCATTCTTTAACAAATATAGAAAACGCTACTATGTTTAAAGAGTTTGATGATTACTTTCGCTTTGTTACTTTGCATGAACTTCAACACAGTAAATTTAGACAGCAGATTGCTGAAGGGGAAAGACACCCTAATTATGAAAAAAGGATTGATGATCTAGCAATTGCTTACATGAAGAACGAGCGTAAAGCTGGTATTGATCTTGTTGTTGAAAAAAGAATGAGAGATTCAGAAGTAGATGCAGAAGAGATTGTTCATACATTTAGATCTGCATTAAACTCAGGCGTACTAAATACTATTCTTGCTGCAACGCCAGCAGATAGACCAATAATAAATGATGGTGTTGTTTTTGTTCCGCATCACATTGCAAAACGCTTTGGTTACTCAGAGGATAAAACCTTTAAAGGGTACTCAAGAATAGAAAATGGTTTCTTAGCTTTGCCGTTTCAGTTTTATAGTTACACATTAGCCAATGTAAATAAAATGGTTGGTGCAGCGGCTCATGGTCAATTAAAGAATAGAGCAATAGGCATGACAACAATGCTTGGCCTTGGCTATTTATCAACGCAAATGAGATATTCAATATCTGGTGCAGAATTTGCTTGGGATGAAATGTCAGCACAAGATAGGTTTGCTCGAGCATTTGATGCTAGTGGTATTACTGCTTTGTATAGTGATTTGTTTTATCAGACGTTGCATACATCGCTTGCTCTTGGTGGGCCTAATATTACAAATGGAATTATTGCACCTAAGTTTCCGCATAAGCCTAGTTTCTTAGCTCAGAAGTTAAGGGAAAGCACAGGTATAGTTGGGTTAGATGCAGCAGCTAATATAGCTGGGGCTGGTGCCTCTATTACATTAGATCTTTCTGATGGTGCCGTTCAATTTTTAGCTGGTGAATATGGAGAGGGAGCAAAGAAGTTTGCTCGTAACCTACCATTTGCTCGAATGTGGTTTTGGAAAGATGACATGAATGCAATCACAAGAATGTGGGCGCAGTAATTTGTACTAGTTTATTTGTGCGTTGTACTTTTTTTAATTTTTAGTCAATAAGGAAGAAAAGGATTTATTATGTCTATAGCTTCTTCAGCAAATACTGGTAGGTTACACTTTACCGCAACGGCTGGACAGACTGCATTTACTGTATCGTTTGAGTTCTTTGATAATGCAGATCTTGATGTGTTTGTAAATGATGTTCAGAAAACAATTACTACACATTATACTGTTTCTGGTGGTGATGGCTCAACAGGCACTGTTACTTTTGGAACTGGGTTATCAGTAAATGATGCAGTTACTATTGTTCGAAGAATAGATATTGAAAGAGTAACAGACTTTAGTGCAGGGCAAGCAATCAATAGAGCAGCCTTAAACACACAACTTGACACAATAACAGCTATTGCTGGCGATAATAAGGACAGATCTGAGAGGGGCATACGAGTTCCTGACAGCGAAAATGCACCAACCTTAACTATTCCTAGCTTGTCAACAAGGAAAGGCCGAGTCCTTGGTTTTAACGCAAGCACTGGTGCAATGGAAAATGGGCCACTAATTGCTGATGTCCAGACTCTAGCGCAAGTTACTGCTGACATTGCTACGTTAGGTGACATCGAGGACGGTACTGATGCTACTGACGCAATTCAAACAGTGGCTGGGATTGCATCTAATGTAACAACAGTAGCTGGTAATTCATCTAATGTTACAACAGTTGCTGGTATTAGCTCTAACGTTACAACAGTTGCTGGTGTAGCGGCAAATGTAACTACAGTTGCTGGCATAAGTTCAGATGTAACTGCTGCTGCTGGCAACAGTACAAACATAAATTTAGTAGGTTCAAACATTTCAAACGTTAATGCACTAGGCCCATTAGCTAGTGATATTTCAACAGTCTCAGGAATTTCAGCAAACGTTACGACAGTTGCTGGAATTGCTAGTGATGTATCTGTTGTTTCAGATAATGCACTAGCTCTTTCGATTGCTCTAGGCTAGGATAGGAGAATA
>Ga0115011_10001871_pt1 | contig 14890 bp, 13 predicted proteins | sample TroAtlMetagenome_2_FD_88705 | JGI IMG/M metagenome (GOLD analysis project Ga0115011, IMG submission 88705) | Marine eukaryotic phytoplankton communities from Atlantic Ocean - Tropical Atlantic ANT8 Metagenome | ecosystem: Environmental > Aquatic > Marine > Oceanic | place: Tropical Atlantic...
CCTGCTGAAGAGGAAGCCGCTCCTGCTGAAGAGGAAGCCGCTCCTGCTGAAGAGGAAGCCGCTCCTGCTGAAGAGGAAGCCGCTCCTGCTGAAGAGGAAGCCGCTCCTGCTGAAGAGGAAGCCACTCCTGCTGAAGAGGAAGCCACTCCTGCTGAAGAGGAAGCCGCTCCTGCTGAAGAAGAAGCCGCTCCTGCTGAAGAAGAAGCTGCTCCTGCTCCTGCTCCCTCAGCTAAGGCCCCCATCGCCTCAACTGAAGTTGCTCCTTCTGCCAAGTCTACCCTGAGCTTTGCTCCCTCCTCTGCTCTCGCGATTGAGATTGGCGTCGGATACTCGACAGAAGATGTGTTCCGCGGCATCAACCGCGGTGACGACCTGTTTGAAGCCAGCATTGGAGTATCTGGTAACGGATCCACTCTTGGCCTCGGAGATCTCGACCTCTCTGCTGGACTGCATCTCCTCACCCGAGCGGGCGGTTCTGACACCTCAGGAGGTGCTCACGAGCTGCGGCTCAATCTTGAGGTCTCCAAGCCTCTCGGAGCACTTGACCTCGCTGCTGGAGTCACCAACTACTCCGGATTTGGAGACTGGAGCGGAATGGAGATCCTTGAGCCTTACATTGCGCTCAGCACCGAGTTGGCTGGCCTGTCTGTTGGCATCGGAGCCTACGACAATGACAACGAATGGTCTGAGGATCCCTACCTCGAAATCTCCGCCGGAAAAGCTGTCGATCTCGCTGGTCTCGGCCTCGACGTTCAGGGCGTGATTGGCACTTGGGATACTTTTGATAACATCCATTACGGCCTCTCGGTTGGTGTCGCGATCGCAGCCTCCGACAGCATTACCGTGACTCCTCATATCTCAGCCGTTTTCGGCGATACCGCCTCCGGCGACAATGAGTTCACAGCCGGTGTAAATCTTGGTTTCGGTTTCTAAGAGACCACACTTCAATCTCTCGAATAGATTAGGGGGAGCCATCTGGCTCCCCTTTTTTCGTTTTGAATGAAGCATCGGGGGTCCCGTTTTGAAGAACCGGCTTACGCCAAGACGCCCCATTGACTTCCGGTGTTCAGCCCCTACCTTCGAGCTGGAGAGTGTCGCTTGGCTGGTGCTGGCCGCGGTCTTCAAAACCGTTGAAACCTCGCAAGGGGTTTGGTGGGTTCAATTCCCTCCCTCTCCGCCAATGTTACACCTGTTTTTGTAGGGTCTGAATTCTAGGGCTACCATTGGGCTACCAATTTTTCGGAATTCGCGCCCTGCCCCGGCCCGTGAAGCTCCAGGAAATCAGAGCTCGAAAAGCAATTTCCTAGCAATCAGTAGAAATGTTTTCGTTCTCCAAAATATTTTTGGTTGGCCTGTTGCTGGTTCCTATTCTGTCGTCGGCGGATCTTGAGAAACCAGACGTTAGACTTGTGATTGTCCGGCCGGCATCGGCTCCCGGGCCTCTGGACAATCCACTCAAGGGGTATTGCCTCTATACGAGCGCCGGGAAAATCCATCGGCCCTACTCAATGGTCTTTCAGTATGTTTCTTGGAAAGAACTTGAACCAACTGAAGGCAGGTATGCCTTTGAGGCTTGGGAGAAAAAGAAATGGTCGCACCCACGGGCAAGCGGCAAGCACGTTGTGCTTCGGGTTTATGTGGATTATCCAAAGAAACCTTCGGGGTTGCCTGAGTGGCTGCGTAGCAAGGGGGTGACTGAACAAGATTACCGGGCCCATGGAGGAGGCAAGAGCCCGGACTACAACCACTCTCAAATGGTGCTGGCACTGGAGCGGTTGATTGCTGCGATGGGCAAACGCTACGACACCCATCCCCGTGTGGCTTTTATTCAACTGGGTCTCCTCGGGTTCTGGGGTGAGTGGCATACTTATCCGCGTGAGGAATTGTTTGCTTCTGAGGCCACCCAACACCGTGTTCTTCGGGCCTATCTCAAGGCCTTTCCCAATAAACAACTGATGGCCCGTTACGCCGATGGCACTCTTGCCAAGTATCAGTCCATTGGGTTTCACGACGATATGTTCCCAGAGGATACCGATAACGGAAAGGACTGGTCGTTTCTCGCCCGCATGCGCCGGTCTGGCCACACTAATTCCTGGAAACAGACGGTGGTTGGTGGGGAGATGGTTCCTAATGCCGCTAAAAAATGGTTAGGCAAACGGTGGGAGTTCACTCGGGAAATGACGAGCCGGTCACATTTTTCCTGGATAGGTCCTTACGGGCCGGGCTTGGAAGCCGAGACCTCAGATGATTTTATTGCGCGTAGTGACCAACTGGTCCGGCAAATGGGATACCAGTTTCGGCTGACTGAAATCCGCCATTTTCGAAGTGTTGTGTCCGGGGCTCATTGCAAGGTCGTTCTGCAGGGAGTGAATGAGGGGGTGGCTCCATTTTATTATCCGTGGCTCATCAAGTTGGCATGGCTGAATGATCAAGGAACAGTGTTATCCTCAGTTCAACTGAAAGATGATGTCCGTAAATGGCTGCCCGGTAAGTTTGAACTCAAGGCGACTTTACCTGCTCCAGCAAAAGCAGGAACCTACCAACTGGGTTTTGGGATTGAAGACCCCTGGAAAAAGAGACCGGCAATCCGTTTGGCTAATGATTTACTCATTAAGGAGGGCTGGACAGTGCTGGGGCAGGTTGAAGTAAAATCAAAATTGAAATAGTCCGGTTTTCTTTTCAGTCGTGAACTGAGGAGGAGTTTTCTGTTACCTTCTCTCTCAAATGAGGTGTATGGCTTCCATTCTTCAGCCAAACGGTGAACAGCCAAACCGCCAGACGCTTTTTCCGCACCCGCGTGGTAAGAACTGCTGTTCAGCCTCCGCTGCGTCCCGTTGAGCCTAACGACGGCGATTCGGATCGTTGAGGTAGTGACAGTTACACTACTCAGTGGGGCCCAAGAAATCGGTCGCCATCGAAGTGCGCATAGACCACGCCGATCTCAGGCGAACATCTCGAGTATCGGCTCGGCTTTTGTCCCACCCACGTGAAAGGGACGACCAGCCGCGGTGGTGACCGGCTTCTCCCGGGGGATCCCGGCCGCGTGTGCTATGGTCGCATGGAAGTCTCCCACCGTGCGTGGCACATCGGGTGTCGCACCACGTTCATCACTCTCACCAAGCACAAAGCCATGTTTCACGCCAGCACCGGCAAGGCCGACGGTAAAGCAGAGCGGATAGTGTCCACGTCCTGCTCCATTGTAATCCGGCTTGCGGCCAAACTCGGTTGCCAACACCACCAAGGTTGAATCAAGCAGGCCGGAGCGTTCCAGATCCCGAATGAGAGCCGCGTAACCCCGGTCAAAGGCAGGAGCGATGTCAGTCATGTCTCCCTTGATATCCTGGTGCATGTCCCAACCATCGCTGGTTACCTCAACGAAGCGGACCCCGGCCTCGACCAGACGCTTCGCCAGCAGGCAGCCCTGCCCAAACTTGGAATCGCCGTAGAACTCACGCGTAGCCTTGTTCTCCTGATTGAGATCGAAGGCCTTGAGGTCGTCGCTGCGCAACAGACGCAGCGTCTCGTCATAGAAGTCCCGATAGGCTCCGACATTGCTATCCTGGTATTTCGCGACGAAGCGTTCGCTGAGGGTATTCGCCAGTTCGAGTTTTGATTTGAGGCGCCTCGTTCCCCCATCGATGTCGAGGTTGGCCAGCCCCGCCGACGGCTCCAGAATGGGAATAGGACTGTAAGTCGGCGCGAAGAATCCGTTGCCGTAGCGTGGTGGCTCATTGATGCAGGCCGAACTCGGCAGGGTGTCGTGGCTGGCACCAAGGTAGTGCTGAGCCCAGGCCCCGAGATTGGGATGCTTGATCGTGTTGCGTTCGGCGAACGCGGTGCGCATGAAGTACTGGGCCGGCCCATGCACCCCGATCTTGGCTGTCATGGTCCGAATCAGGGAGATGCGATCCGCCACCTTGGCAGTTTCGGGCAGATATTCGGTCACTTGGAAATCAGCCGAGGTCCTGATCGCAGCGGCCGGCCCCTTGGCCTTTCCCTTCTTGGGGTCGAAGGTATCGATATGGCTCATACCCCCCTTTACGTTGATGAAGATGATACGCTTGGCGGAACCAAATCCAGTTAAACCGCGGGTCGATTTCATCTCGGATCCGCGCGCCACATGAGGAAGAACCGAGAGACCGAAAGCGGCCTTCGCCGCGTGTTCGATGAAGTGTCGTCGATGGATCATGAGTCGGGGATTTGTCAGGAAGTAAATGGTCGAGCCAGTTCAAGCCTACTGGACGAATATAAACTCAGGGGTATTGAAGAGGGTCCAGGCTAACTCCTCGAGAGTGAGCCCCTTTCTGAATTCGCGCAGCAGGAGAGCCTTCTCCTCCGCCGTTGGCAGACGGCTGAAGAAGTTGAGGTAGATTTCATGGAGCGACCCCACAGTGGATGCAGGCGCACGCACCGCCTTCATGAGCCGGGAGTCGGAGTTCATCAGCAACTCCTTGAACTTTCCGTTCATGAGCATAAGCGTCTGGGGAATGCTGCCCTCACGACTGCTGTCGTTGGCAATATCGCGCGAGGACTGGCCGAACATGCGCAGGAAATGTGTATCCGCCTCCGGTTGCGGCAGCTCCGAAGCCCGCAATACGTAGGACCGACCAAATTTTTGCGGCATTACCCCGGAACCTGCCAGATCCTTCTCGGAAAGCCGCTTCTTGCTGCCCCCACCGATGTATCCCGCCTTCTTGAAGGCCAGCGCAGTGTCTTGCAGGGCCTCGGTACTAGACTCCATGGCATCGAAGTCCATGGCGAAGCGAGTGGTCTGATGCGACCTGTCCACCTGGAACTGATCGATGCCAGGACCAAAGGCCAGGATCAGAATGGAATCCCAGGCCTGCTCGGCGGTCATTCGGCGAAGCACAGGGCCGGCAAAAAGGTAGCTGCCGATGTCCCCGATGGCCGGCGAGGGATTGGCCTGTGCCTGATAGGCCTGGGTGTTGAAGACAACGCGCTGGAACTCCCGCAGGTCGAACTTGAGGGTCACCATCAACTGTGCGAGCCCGTCCAGGAGCTCCGGGTGGGAGCCCTTCTTGAGATCATCGAGGTCATAGACCGGTTCGTGCACGGCGATCCCGAACATCTGCTTCCACATGCGGTTGACGATATTAGCCGCAAAACGCGGATTGTCCTGGTGGGTCATCCAGCTCGCGAAGGAATCACGCAACGTATGGGTATTCTTCAGGTTCACTTGGTAGGCCGGCCCCTTGTGATCCGAAAGGCCCCAGGAAATCAGGCGGGGTATTACCTTGGATCCCGGCTTCACATCATCGTAGTCGTAGTCCTCAGGGTAGATCAGCGCGTTCTTACCCGTGTCCTTGATCCGATGCATGCTCGGCGAGAAGATGGTCGCGCCATCCTGCTTGGTGAGATCGGCGTGGGTCTTGATACGGTTGCCGACTTTGCGCGGATCGCGATGACTCACATCCGTGGCTCCAAAAAAGGCAGCCATTTCGTAGAACTCCCGCTGGGTCCAGTCGGCGAGGGGGTGGTCATGGCATTGGGCGCAACTCACATTGGCACCAAGAAAGACCGTAAGGGTGTTAGAGAGGCTGTCCAGGGGCATGCCCGTATCCCGAAGCAGGTAACCGGTCGCTCCATTGGTGGCCGTGCTGCCATCGGCGGCGAGCATGCCGCGAACCGTTTCGTTCCAGGGACGGTTTTCGCGGATACCATCTTTCAACCAACGCTGATAGAAGCCGTAATTGGCACGCTTGATCGTCGATTTGATGCGAAGCATGTCGGCATACCAGTTGAACTGGTGGGATACGTATCCCTCGCTAACGAGCAGGTTATCGATGAGAGCTGCGCGTTTGTCTGGGTTGCCATCCTTCACAAAACTCTTCACCTCCTCGGGAGTCGGGATCCGCCCCACCACATCGAGGTAGATCCGGCGCACGAAGATTTCATCACTGGAAGGCGCGTTACGTTTCTGGCCCTCGACCGCAAGCTTGGAGGCAATCCGCCGATCGATGGCAGCCGCAGCCTGCTGCACCTGCTGCCGACTCAGGGCCAGTTCACGATTGATCGCAACAGGCGGTGGATTCTTCACCCCAGCAAGCGGACCCGGGTCCAACGGATCGATCACCGGTTTCTCGCCGGCCTCCGGAACCGCCCTTCCCTTCTTCTTTCGCTCGGCCATTCTCTCGGCCTTCCTGATCTCCTTCTTCGACAGCGCCTTCTCAGCAAGCAACTGAGGAACGGCCAATCCGGGCAGACCAACAGCGACCAGCGCAAGGCAGATGGAACGTTTGATTCTCATGAGAGGAATGTCTTCGGACGGCGCAGTAAGAAAGGCCCATTGTTCGCCTCCCCTAGGAATTAAACTGCCATTCTCAAGAATAGTTACGAATGTTTATAGGTTTTATTGCTTCTATCAGAACCTACCCATCCTGCAAGAGTCGCTCAAGGACGCCAAGCTCCACAGCGACATCGCAGCGTTCGCGCCCTTCCAAGACCGCATGACGATCGTCCAGGATCTGCAGGGCCGCCATGACGCCTGTTCTTCGGGGGCACTTATCTGAATCTCGATCTGAAAAAGCGTGAATTTCCTTTACCATAGTTGCTTGGGGGTCTTAGACCCTGCGCACGATGTTAACTCAGGAAACCGTGGAATGGCCGGATCAGGTGGAGGTGCTTGTCGAGCGCCTCGAGAGCGAGGCGACCGAGCGTGCTCTCAGTCGCGAAGAGCGGGCATTGGTGGATGTCTATGAAACCATTCCGATTCTCGAAAGTGAGGATTGCCTTCACGAGTTTTGGCAGAGCGAAGTCAATCAACAGCGGGTGATTAACTCCTTCGATCTCATTGGCGCGACAGCGCTGGTCGATCCTCTTAACGCCAGCCGTTGGTGTGGAAGCTGCAGCCCGGATCGGAACGACTACAGCGAAACGGAGGCGCAGTATCTCGCGACGATCGAGGAGGATCTCCCCGCCGGGATGGAAGAACTCGTCGATCTGGTGTTGGCATTCATTGAGGTCGAGTTGAAGTAGGGAGGCGATCAGGCCCGACTGCGCGGAACCAAAGATCACGCCCCAGAGCCTACCGCGCCGCCTCGGGAAGCCACAATCCTGCCATCCTTGCTAAGAGATCGGTTTTGTATACCTTGGGAATAATGAAATTAGGTCTATCGATTCTATTTTTCCTGACTCTCCACGGAGCCGCCAAGGACCTCATTATCCCAAATTTCTCACAAGGCCTGCAGGGCGCAAAGCTGGAGAAAAAAGATGAGAGCGGCGATCAAGTCGTCTTCCACTTCAAGACAGAGCTTAGCTCAAAAAAAATTTCCGCTATCTTGAAGAAGAAGCTGGGACCCGCTTGGAAGACTCAAAAGCTGAAGCAAGAAGACATGATTCTTGCAGCCCGCAGGGGAAGAAGCTCAGGGGCCGAGGTTAATCTTACTGTCTATCATCATGCAACAGACAAGGATGTCCGTGTTCGCGTCATTCATCTAAAACCGAAAAACGGCGCGAATCGCCTTGTAGAAATCGCAGTAATTCAGGAAGTGGGAAACGCAAAAAACGCCGAAAGAAGGGAAGGTGGTTAGCGGCACCTCCCCACCCAGATCCGCAGGGCGTCATCTCTCACCGCCCCGATCCTTCTGCTCAGCACTCCCCTGCCCGGCACCGCGCTCGGGGAAAGCATCATCATCGAATTCAAATTCACCAGCGACAACACGGCCGACAACTTCAGTGGCTGGTCGATCGATAACGTGGAAATCAACCTGCAATAGCAACCTCCTGCTCGGAAGTTTCTCATAGCCAGACAGAGTCTTCCTCTCCATTTCCTTCGGTCCGTGAACGAGAAGTTTGGCTGAAGGCTTGCATCCGAGAGGACTTTTCTCGGTTTGCGCCTTTTTTGGGAAGTTCGCTTTGCTAAGAATCGGACACCATGAAAAAGATCGACTTTAAATCAGCCCTCATTGGCGTTTTCGCCACCACTACTGTGATGTTGTCGCTGGGAGCAACCGGATCGCAAGACGGACGCGTCAAATCTCCCTCTTGGGATGATTCTCAAAAATGGGAATGGACTATTCTTCCTTTCGTAGATGCGAGCGGCAATCTAAAGAAAATCGGAGATCCTGGGTATGAGTTTGTTGGCTGCAATCAAGACTTGCGGACCTCTATATGGCGCAAGCGAATTAAGTAACATTTCCGCCTATTCCCCGCACGGCCGACGGGTTCCCGTCTCAAGGTAGAGAAGTGCCTTCTGGTAGCTGGCCCCGGTTAAAAAGTGGTCCAGATTACCATCAATCACACTCCGGTGCGCTTCATGCCAGGCAACAATTGCTCCGCTCACTCTTTTCAGGGCTTCAAGATGAGCCTCAGGATCCCGGTCACGGAATTCGTGATCAGCAATCACTGCAATCCGCCCTTCGAGGAGCTTCGCTAAATCAGGGAAGTTCATAAGATTGAATGTAACGCAACTTAAAGGGACCGGATGCCCATGACCTAAAAGGTCATGCCTCTATGGGAATAAAATCCATAGCGTGCCCACCCACGATCTTAGGGCCAATCTTACGCACCAACTTTGTGTGCTCAGGATGTTTATCATAGGTCATGAGATCCTCTTTCTTCTCAAAGACGGAGATCTGGCCGTATTGAAATCCTCTGTGCCAATGCGCCTCGTTTTTTCCAACAACCAATTCCTTGAGAACTGGAACCTTGGCCTTGAGGCCGGCGAGCTCATTCATCAAGTCGGCAATTTCCTCCTCCGAGACCCCATCCTTAAATTTAAAATTGAAGGCATGAACGAAATGCCCCTTGTAACTCGCCACCCCAAGCTTTGTCTTCGCCTCACCGATCGGGGAAAAATCCATTCCATTCCCAATCTCCAGTCTTGGAAGAATTTTTTTGACCAGTTTCTGATGCTCGGGATGCTTCTCATAAAGCATCAGCTCCTCTTTCTTATCAAAGACTGCAATCTCACCATACTGAAAACCGTGGGTTCTCTTGGCGATATTTTTGCCAATAAAGAACTCCTTGAGAACAGGTATTTTCTCTTTCAAAGCCGCCAATTCCTTCATCAAAGAAGCGACTTCCTCATCAGGAACACCTCTTTTGAATTTAAAGTTAAACCCATGGATAAACGGCTTCTTGGCAGCTTCGGAAGCATGGGATTTCTCCGTGAGTCCCAGAGCAGATAAACCACTTAGTTTGATAAAGTGCCTCCTAGATTTCATCACTAATTAGTGCTCATTCATTTAGTTCATCTATCGCGTATATTCCAAAGAAAAATCACTGGAATCTCACCAATACGCACAACAATCGAAAAGACGAGGTGACTCAAGCGGAGCGTGTCTTCGTTTAGCTAAAGCTCGTGGTTATTTTTCCTGCATTGGCAAAGCTACAAGTGACCTCGTCTCCCTTACCTACAGAAATCAGTTCTGTTGCCGACCCGGGTATAACCATCTCTCCGGCTTGTAGCCCCTTCCCACTTTCGCAAAGATGCCTGATAAGAAATCGCACGGAATTAAGGGGGGTCCCCATAATGTCGGCCGCCACTCCTGTCGCCACCACGTTCCCGTTTACGAAGACTGTAACCCCCTCGAGTTTCCAGTCTATTTCCCGCGCCCTTACCTTTGACTGGCCCACGATCAATCCGGCAAAAACCCCATTTGAACAAATCAATTCCTGCCGGGTAGGTCGTGGGTAGTGGTAGACGTAATTGTGCAACTCTATCCCCGGTTGTATGCACTCAATCGCATCCAGCAACTCGTCGTCGGTAGCGTTCCCATCCGAAAGATCTCGCTTAAGGGTAATAACGAATTCAGGTTCGATAGCTAACGAATGATATGCGCTTGCCTTAAGGGGCACTCCCTCCTCAACAAGTCCGGGAGTCATCAGACAACCGTGAATAGGATCATTAAATCCAAATTGCTTCCGAATGGCAGCGCTCGTACATCCGACCTTATAGCCAAAGGACTCGTCGCCATCTGAGGTTCTGAGCGCCTGATAAATCCTTTGGCACTCATAGGCTTCTTCCATCGTCAATTCAGAGATGTCATCGATTGCCGGAGTAAACACCCCTTCTTTGAAGAACCGATAAAAGGACTCAGCTACCTTGTTTAAAGATTTCATGCGCGGTGAAATATACTTCTTCCTTATAACTGCTAGGGGACCAAGAACACCTGAACACTTGGGGCAATGAGCAAACTGTCCAACTCTGTGCCCAATCCAGAGCCCGGCAGTGACGACCCGTTGACTGTTGGTGGTGCTAACTGTCGCAGCAAAAAAACCAATCTAAAATTCGAAGGCTTTTCCTCAGGGGGGCCAGAGTGCCCATAGAAGTAGGTCAGGTGATTGGGCTTCATTCCCATGAGGTCGCAAGAAGCTGCAGACATAAGCTATCGATTTCAACGGGGTCCTGATCTCAGGAACTTTCTCTTTTCTCTTCCCTCCTCCTTGCTCAGCGCTACACCAACAAGATGAAATATGCTCTCTTCAAGCTTAGCTTGGTTGCGCTAACTAGCCTCTTTCCCATTCTCGCCATCGCGCAGACCACCACCTTTCGGGTCGATATGTCGGTTCAAATCGCGATTGGCCGCTACGACCCGAACAACGATCGACTCCTTGTGCGGGGACCCTTCAATGGCTGGTCTGGAACCGACTTAACCCCCGTGGCGGAAAACAACTCGGTCTATGAAGCCGAGATTGGGATCTTTGACTTCGAAGGCACTCAATTCGACTACAAATTTTTCATTGGAAGCGCTACCTCTGGCGACATCTGGGAGGGCAACGTCGGTCCGGGCGAGAACGGTAATCGCAGATTTATCTACCAGAGTGGCGGACAAGTTCTCGACACTGTGTTTTTCGATGATCTCACCATGAATCCTGGTGGAGGAATCGAAGTTGCTTTTCAGGTCGATATGTCTCAGCTCCTTCAGGACGGTCTTTTTCTGCCCGAATTCGACTGGTTGGAGGTCCGTGGTGCATTCAACAACTGGGCACCCGGATTCGAACTTGAGGCCATCTCCGAAGGATCGCCGATCTACACAGGGACAACGATCATCACCTCAATGGCTCCCGGAGACAGCGTCGAATACAAGTATATCTACAACGGCGGACAATGGGAGAATGGCAGTAATCGCACATTTATCCTCAGCCAGGAGGGCCCCCAGGCGCTTCCCGTCCGCTACTTCAACGATATTGGCCCAGATGCCAATCTCGCCGAGGATACCGAGGTCGTCATTACCGTCGATATGAACAACGCCCTGACCCTGAATGGGACCCCCTTCAATTTGGAAACGGACAGGGTCTACATAAATGGTGAATTTGCAGGATTTACCTGGTGGGAATGGCCATTCCCGTCAGACGATTTCGAACTTCTCGACGATGGCACGATAGAGTCGGGAGATGCCGTGGCCGGAGATGGAATCTACACCATCAGGTTCCAAGCCCTCGCCGGTCAATCGAAGAAGGTCGAATATAAATTCGCCATCAACGGTGAAGACAATGAGGCCGGTTTTCGGGACAATCACATCCGCTACATCCGGGAGACTGGAAACTACCCCCTGCCCCTCGACCAATTCGGTGACATGGTCCGTGAGCCTGAAATTCTTCCCTCTGACCTGGGAGCAATTACCATTAACGGCCCAGTCAATGGCATGATCACGGTAAGCTGGGCGAACACAGATGCGGTCCTGCAACAATCGACCAGCCTGACCCCCGACTCGTGGCAAAATGTTCCAGATTCTCAAGGGGGTCGCGAAATGATGTTCTCAGCGACCGATATTTCGGAGAAATACTTCAGATTGGCCACACCCTGATCTCCTGACCTCGATCTGGTAAGGCGAATTCAGCGAGGCCGCCGACACACCGCAGGAAGAGCTCCGCCCGATCGCGGGCAGGCAGCGAATCCTTGTCTAGCGCAGCTGGGAAAAGCTAGCAGTCCAAAATTTCACTGATGCGATTGAGATCGAGAAGATCTTCCCGGTGACAAATACTCCGGATTAGACTAAAGCTCTGAAGTGAACGAACACCGTCTAATCCGTTTCCTCACCGCCCTCTCTCTTGCTGCCTGTACTGTTTTCGTGAGCAGGACTTCTCTCGAGGCAGCGGAACCTGCCACCCTGCGACTGGTTGCTTACAACATAAAGCATGGCCGCGGCATGGACAACAGGGTAGACCTGAAGCGAATCGCGTCCGTCCTGCGCAAGCTCAAGCCAGACCTCGTGGCCCTTCAGGAGATTGACCATACTTGCACTCGCTCTGGAAAAGTTGACCAAGCTGCAGCCCTTGGAGCCCTGCTGGGAATGCATCACCGCTTCGGTAAGTTCATGGACTTTCAGGGAGGGCAGTACGGGCTGGCCGTCCTCTCCCGCTTTCCTGTTCAGAAATCCATCCGCCACCAACTCGCTCCCGGGGCGGAACCCCGCTGCGCGCTTGAAGTGACTGTCCGACCCACTGATAAAGGTCCCCTCTTTTCCTTCGTCAGTATTCATAATGACTGGACGAAGGAGGCCTTCCGGGTAGCGCAGGTAAACGACCTCATCGCAGGGCTCAAGGAGCGCAAGCACCCCGTCATTCTGGCAGGCGATTTCAACGCCGAGCCGAAAGCAGAATCACTGGCAAGGCTCAGTGCCTCGGGCTTTCTCATCCTTCCCAAAACAAAGAATGCGAAGACCTTCCCGTCGCCCTCGCCCCGCATCGAAATCGATTATTTCATGACCCGGGGCCTTTCCTTCGTAAATCCGCCACTCACCGAAGTGCACGATGAGCGCCTTGCCTCCGATCATCGCCCTATCGTTTTCGAACTTTCCCTCCCCAAGTAAAACCCAGTCCGCCGGCAAACTCACTTGCGGGTGATTCTCGGGCGCCCAAGGAGTGAAAACGGGATGCGATTGAGAAACTGCGAGCGTGACGTACTACGGGCGGGAGAGGAGACTGCATCGGTATGATTGCCCCTCCCTCGCGGTCCGAACTCTGGTCCACCGGAGAACAGGTCTGCCGACAGTTCGATCTTGGGAAGATCCGGCAGCTCGAAGCTCTGTCGCATCAAGGCTATTCGAACTTCAACGCGCGACTCGAAACCGAACTGGGAGCCTACGTTCTGCGTCGCTATACCGAACAACCGGAAGAGAAGATCAACCACGAGCTTCGCTTGATCGACTGGCTGAACGCGCAGGGCCTTCCGGTCGTTCCTCCCCTTCGCGATCCTGATGGAAGGGCCCGATCCACATCGAGTCAGGAATGCCCTTCCCCATGGGTCGTATTTCCCTTCGTGGAGGGTGAGGAACCGGTGCCACAACCCGCAATCGCGCACACAATGGGAGGAATAGCAGCTCGGCTCCACCAACTCCCTGAGCGCCCTTGGGAGAATCAGGATTACGAGAACCTGCTCTCCTTGCAGAACACTCTCACCATTGCTAAATCTCTACGGGATACCGGGACGAATTCAGCCCGGGATTTCCTGCAGCTCATGGAGAGACTGACACCCGAGCTACAGGATTTGAGTCTTCCGAGCGGCCTGGTGCACGGAGACCTTTTTCCCGACAATACCATCTTCCGAAGAAACAACTTAGTGGCGGTTCTTGACTGGGAGGAAGCCTGTGTCGACCACTACCTCTTCGACCTTGCCATGACGATGCATGGGTTCTGTTACATCGACGAAGAATGGCATCCAAACCTCGCCCGCAACTTCCTTGCGGGATACGAAGCTGGGCGATCTCTCGATCCGGCTGAGCGCAAGAGCCTGCCGCTTTTCCTTCGCTGGACTCCCCTTGCGATGGCTGGCTGGCACCTCCGTCGCCACTCGATTACGCCTAATCCGCGCCAAGCTGAACGTATCGACCAATTACTACAACGAGCCCAAACTATCTTCGACCTCGAATGCTAGAGGATATTTTGAGTTTATCGGTGGCTCTTCTACATCTCCCCGCGCCAGGCTGGATCGGCTCAGATCGGAAAGTCTAGAGCCCCGTGGATCAGTTCCCCCGCAAACGCGCGAAATAAGGTTCTCCACTGGGACCGACAGGAGTGGCAAGGCGCAGAGCCACGGTAGCGGTGCCATCGCCATTGTCGACTTGGGTAATCAGTTCAGTCAGATCCGGGTCGGATGACCAGGTCACGAGGTCACTGGATATCTCAACAGTGAGAGCACCCAAGGCGTTGAGGTTCCGTTGGTAGGTGAGAACGAGGTAGTTATTAATCACACCATCAACTTCCAAGTTCTCTATACCTACCCGGGGTCCTGGAGAGTCCGAAGCAAGATCCGGTCGAGACCCGTAGAGAAACTCGAGGAAGTTACTTATGCCGTCTCGGTCATCGTCACCGCCCGGACCACCCGACAGATCGTAGCCAGCGGACCAGGTCGCGTAGTCGGCCCCGGCGGCCTCTAATGTTCCCGGTGAGCCACCCGGATTGCGGCTGGCAGCCCAGCTGGCGGGAAGTCCGGGCTCTGGATTGCCGATGGGGTTGACGAGCACAAGGCTAGGGCCATTACCGTCAGCCAAAGTCGCCCAAGGTATCTGGTCGTTATAACTAAAGCTGCGGATAGAACCAGAATCTGCCCCCAGAAGGATAAGCAATTCTCCATCGTTGCTGAGACGCCCGGTATATTCAAACCACTGGGTAGAGGGAAGCGCACCGTAGCGCGCCTCGTATGCAGCCTGATCCCGCAAAAGAACCACGCGCTCCCCGGGGGACAGGACCGTGTTGTCAGGAAAAGAGAAGTTAATACCTGCGCTGAAGCGCACGCCGGTGAGATCGATTGCTCGCGGCCCGATATTGAGAAGTTCAAGGAACTCATAATCGTCCCGGTCGTTACTTACCGCCGATTCTGCCAGAGTGGCTGGATCCGCAGGATGATAATGAATTTCTGTAATAACGAGATTTCCAGACCCTGCAGGTTCAGTATCCAGAGTGAAAAGGGCCTCGTTCAGTGCAC
>Ga0115011_10001873_pt1 | contig 14883 bp, 17 predicted proteins | sample TroAtlMetagenome_2_FD_88705 | JGI IMG/M metagenome (GOLD analysis project Ga0115011, IMG submission 88705) | Marine eukaryotic phytoplankton communities from Atlantic Ocean - Tropical Atlantic ANT8 Metagenome | ecosystem: Environmental > Aquatic > Marine > Oceanic | place: Tropical Atlantic...
AATCATTTGGTTAGAGCTAATAAATGCAATTGATAATTCTATAGGTGTATTCTTCATCCACATGCATCTTTTATCTGAATCAGGCCAGAAAAATATCATACCTTCATCTTTATTAAGACTTCTAATTCCCATCAAACCTTTAGCGCGCAACTCATTAGTATCAGCAACTTGTAAAGAAATTTTCTTATCAGCTATAGAAACAAAGATTTCTTTAGAATTTAGATTAAGAGATGCTGCTGCGAAGAGTAGAAATAGTATTCGAATAATCATCTGTATTAAAAATTGCTGAACCAAGAACAAATGTATCAGCTCCTGCTTCAGAAACAATACTTATATTTTCAGGGTTAATTCCTCCATCAACTTCTAGCCTTATTTGATTAGATGACTTATCAATAATATTTCTCATATGAGATATCTTTCCAAGCACACTATCAATAAATTTTTGCCCACCAAAACCTGGATTGACAGACATTAGTAAAACTAAATCGATATCTTCAAGGTGTTGCTCGGCAACCATGACCTCTTCAGCTGGATTTATAGCTATTCCTGTCTGGCAACCTAAATCTTTTATCCTTTTTATGGTTTCTGAAACATTTTCGGTAGCATTAGGGTGAAATGAAATTAAATCTGCTCCGGCATCTGCAAACATTTTTACTAGATCATCAACTGGCTCAACCATTAAATGGACATCAATAAAATCTTTAATTCCAAATTCTCTTAGTGATTTACAAACCATAGGACCAATCGTTAAATTTGGAACGTAGTGATTGTCCATGACATCAAAATGTATCCAATCTGCGCCAGCATCTAAAACACTTCTGACTTCTTCTCCAAGTCTTGCAAAATCAGCTGAAAGAATTGAGGGAGCAATTATTTTATTCACTGTTTAATAATTCTAAGGTGTCGACACTTCCCACATCATACCAATTTATATCTAGAATATCTGCTTTTAGATCGCCACTCTTAGCGATTTTTAATAGGCAATCATGCCAATAATGAAAGGACTTTTCTTCAATATCATTAAATACTTTTTCATTAACAACGCTAAATCCTGTCCAAGTATAATCCTTATGATTGTTGATTATGACTTTTCCTAATTCTATAGAAAAATCACCTGCATCTTGTTCTTCATTCAATATAGAGAAAACAGTAGGAGAAGAAAAATTATTAAAATAAGAATAATCTAAATCGCTATATATATCTGAGTTGATTACAAGAAAATCATCCTCATTAAAATGCTTAATAGCATTTTTTATACCTCCTCCTGTTCCTAATATATCTTCTTCATGACTGAAGACTATATCTATTGCATCAATATATTTTTCAGATACATGTTTTATTATTTTTTCTGCCAAATAATGAACATTAATCACTATCTTGTTGCAACCAATAGCAATAAGTTTCTCTATGTGAGAATCAATTAAGGCTTTACCCTTGACTTTAATTAATGGTTTTGGGGTATTCTGAGTTAAATTCCCTAAGCGCTTTCCATAGCCTGCAGCAAGAATCATAGATTTCATAATAATTTCTCTACAATATGCATCTCATCTGTAAATCCTAAAGAATTTAGCCCTAAATGAATCCTCTTAATAAATTTATCAATATCATTTTTTCTATTAAGTAGTTTGCCTTGTTTATTGTAATCATTTAATAAAGCGACACATCGCATTGATCTATGTGCTAATACTTGCTTAATTAAAATATCAGCATGCTTTGCATCAAATCCTAATATATTTCTTTCACAATGCTTCTGAAGTAATTCATCTATCAGAACTTCTGGATAATCAAAATCATGTTCATAGAGTAAAGAGGCTAAGTCCATGCCTATTGGACCAACATTAAGATCTTGAAAATCAATAATATAAATTTGTTCTTTAAAGTAGATAAAATTTCTTCTTTCAAAATCATTATGAGTTGGTAAAAATGGCTGTCCCATAATTAGCTCAACTAATTTTTTTCTAAGTGCGTGGATCAAGCTAATCTCATTCTTGCTAAGACTTACATTTCTGTCTTCATAAATATCCAAGAAATTGTTAGTTTGCTCAAAAAGATCATCGTAAGAAAAAGCTTTAAGAACATCTTGGTCTACAGAATAGATTAATGCTAATTGGTCAAGAGCTTGTTCTAAAACTAACCTATTGCCTAATTCTTTATGAGAATCTAGAGTTATATCACCTAAGTCTTCTTGCAACATAAAATGTAGATCTTCTGAAAAAGCATAAATCTCTGGGACTCTGACAGAATTATTTCCAAGTAATTTTGCTGCATATAAAAACTTTGCAGGAGATGATCCAGAGGCTGCAGAGTTTTTCTCCGGAGCTTCTTTTGATTGAATAGCTAATATATAACTTTGATCATCTGTAATTATTCGATAGTAGCTTCTACTGCTAGCTTCTTGCCTTAATGGTGAAATTGTATATTTATCACTACCAGTAGTGCTCTTAATCCAATTAGCGGCTGCTTCTAAATCTTTTTTCAATTATCTTTTACTATCTTAGGGACAGGATATGCATGTTCAGGAACAAAAAAGTCTGGGATCAAATCTTGAAATGGATAATCTGCATATTTTCTAAAATCTGTCTCTCCGTGTTCAGCTAAAATGGAATCATCAATAACAAAATTTCCTGTAAATTTATCTTTATCCTTATTTAGAATGATGTGAGCTGCATCAGCCATAATTTCTGGGCTTCTAGATTTATTATAGATTTCATCACCACCCAGAACATTAGCAACTGCTGCTGTCTTAATGGCCGTTCTTGGCCATAATGCATTAATAGCTATCTTTCCTTCATACTCTGCAGCCATACCTAATACACACATACTCATATTAAATTTAGCTATCGTATAAGCTACCGTGCTTTTGAACCATTTAGGATCCATATCTAAAGGAGGTGAAATATTCAAAATATGAGGATTAGAAGATTTAAGTAAATATGGAATGCATAACTTACTTGTTAAAAATGTTCCTCTTCCATTTATATTGTGCATTAGGTCATATCTCTTCATTTCTGTATCTAGTGTTCCAGTGAGACTTATAGCAGAAGCATTGTTAATACAAATGTCTATACCGCCAAATTCATTAGCAGCTTTCTCTACACTTTCTGAGATGCTATCTTCATATCTAATGTCACATTTTAGTGGTAAACACATTCCTCCAGCCTCCTCTATCTCTTTTGCAGCTGTATATATAGTGCCCTCTAGGTTTGGATGAGGTTCGGTAGTTTTAGCAGCAATTGCTACTTTTGCTCCATCTTTTGCAGCTCTTAGTGCAATTTCAAGACCAATTCCACGACTACCGCCAGTCATAAAAATAACTTTATCTTTAAGGCTCATAAAACTTTTTCCATTTATATACGTCCTATAATAACAAGCATATGTTAAAAGTTCATAATTGGTTTTTGTTAGCTCTTTTGTCAGCTTCTTCGCTTATCAATTCAGAATGTCATGAAGAAGAGACAGTAAATAGTCTAGAAATTAGAAATGGGCAAATGGAAGTTGGGGATAACACCATTGTTAAATTTGAAAGCGCTATAACAACAGAAGAGAAGTTAGAACTAAAGAATGTAGAAGTAACTACTTGTGCAGAAAGCTCAGTTTGGAGTTTAGGAGCAGAAAATGCAACTTTTAACGAATCAAATAGAAATTTAACTATAGAAAATGCCAAACTTAAGATTTTTAATCTTCCTATTTTCTGGATAGGGGAAGTTTCTTTAAATGAAAATGATAGTTTTAGTGCGCCTAATCTAGGAATTACTAATTCGAGTCTAGATATAAGTTATAAATTTAAGAATAAAACAGAGAATAGTCTTTTTAAGGTAGAGCCAATTTATTCAGATTCTTCATTGGGCTTGTCTCTTAGTTTTGAGTATGACGATGATAAGAATAATTTAGAATTTGATAGCTTAACCATGGGTGATGATGATAGTTCTTGGGCATACAATCTTGATGGGCAAATTAATTTCAATGATTTCATATCTCTAGATATAGATTATTCTGATTTTAGCGGCAATTCATTAATACAAAATTATGGTTTCAGATATCTTGATCTAAAAAGAAGAAGCTTAGACCTAAAACAGTCTATTAGTTTATCTATGATTTATGAAAATAGAAATTTCTTATTTTCTTCTAAGAATTTTAAAAATATAGGATCCTTAAGGCCAGTGTCACATTCAAAAGATTTCTTTTTGTATGAAAGGTTTTATTCAATATATGGCTGGAACTTAGAAATAGGCTCAGAGTATGCAAAATTTAAAAGCAATATTCCTTCAAGTCTTAATATGCCTTATCAAATATTTAATGAAGTGGATCGAACAGTAAGAAATGTAAAGCTAAATAAATCATTTTCTGAGAATAAATTTGATCATGAGTATGAATTTCTCATTTCATCACGAGAATATAATATTCATGATTCACAAGAAAAATTAGATTCAAGTGACTTTTCTTTAAGACAATCTTTTTCTTTGCTTGAAGACAGGAGTTTAAAAATTGGCTACATTTGGTCAACTTTCTCAGATCAGCATGACCTCCCACTATTAGATTCATACCCTATTAATCCATCTCCTGAATCTAATATTTCATTAAGTCCATGGGTGGGAAAAGATCGTGATGCAAATATGAGAAAGGTATTCATGTATAAAAAGGGCATGAATGAATACTTTAGATACTCTATCGCTACAAATCTGTATGAAAAATATAATTACACTCAAGAAAATATAATTTTGAAAAAGTTTTTTAATAAAAAACCTATATTCTTCTCACTATCCACAAATAACAAAAATTTTAATATTTTTACTATGGGTAATTACAGTTACGAAAAGAAAAAATTTATGGGATTGATGGGTGGGCTGAGTTTCATGGATGAGAAAACAAAATTCTCAATACAAAAAAATAAAATAGTTCCATCAAGTTATCCTCTAAAAAGCCTTGATAACTATGTCATGAAGTTCAAAAGGGATTTTACTTCTTTCTCTTTATTCTCCAGATCTCAGTACGCTAAAGAGGATAAAAGTTTAAATGAAAATATTCTTGGAGTTGAATGGGAGTATGATTGCCTAAAATTAAGAGTAAGCTTTGAAAGAGCTAAATTCTTTCCTTTTCTTGATGCTGACTATAATAATATGCCATATGATGAACATATATATTTGACTAATCCAAAAGTAAAAAATAACCTTAGTTTTGAATTTGAGCTTATTGGACTATCAAATATCTTAACTCCAATAGATAATATTATTGAATATGGTTTATTTAATTAGAACATTAACTATCTTGCTACTAGCAAGTTCAACTTACTCACAAGATCTAGACAGAATTGCTGTAATAGTAAATGATGGCGTAGTTCTTGAATCAGATATTCAAATTAAAGTTACTGACTATAAAAAGAATGCTGCATTAGACGGGTTAAGCATACCGCCAGAATCAACTCTTCGAGAGATGATAGTAGACCAACTTATTCTAGAGGAATTACAGTTACAGATTGCAGATCGAGTGGGCATGAAGATAAGTGATGAAGAACTAAATATGACAATAAAATCTTTAGCTCAACAAAATGATCTAACACTTGAAGATTTTATTAAATATGTTGCAGAAAGAGGTGATTCTTATGCTCGACTTAGAGAAGAGGTAAAAAGAAATTTAAAAATTAGAAGAGTGCAGCAAGGCAGTATACAAAATAAAATTTCAATTACACGAGAGGAAGTTGATAGTTTCTTAAGAACTGAAGAGGCTTTAAATCAGCTTGGTCCTGAGTTAAATGTAAAACAGATATTAGTAAAGAAAGGATCAAAAAAAGATATTGATTCTGTCTACAATGAGGTTCTTTTAGGTTTAGATAATGGTACTAATTTTAATGAATTTATAATCAAACATTCAGAAGATGATAATCAAGGAGAATTGGGCTGGAGAAAAATCACTGGTTTTCCAGAACTATTTAAAAAATCTATCAGTGAATTAAAAATTGGTCAGATTTCTCAGCCAATTAAAAGTGGAGCTGGAGAACATATTTTGTATCTAGAAAATAAAAGAGGTTCAACAGTTACATTTGAAAAGGAATGGAACGTTAGACATATTCTTCTAATTCCAAACAGAATAAGAACTGAAATAGATAGCGAAGAAAAGATAATAGAAATAAGAGAACAAATAATAAATGGAGCTTCTTTTGCAGATTTGGCAGCAGAATTCTCTGATGACCCCGGTTCAAAGCAAGAAGGAGGTAACCTTGGTTGGGCTGGTGAAGGCAAATATGCTCCAGAATTTGAAGCAACTATAAAAAAATCAAACTTAAATGAAATAACAGAACCTTTTTTAACTGAGTTTGGATGGCACATACTTGAAGTTCTTGAAACTAGGGTTGAAGATAAAACAGATGAAAGAGTAGAAGAACAAGCATTCTCTTACTTATTCAATAGAAAATTTGAAGAAGAACTAGAATCTCATTTACAAGAATTAAGAGCAGAAGCCTTCGTAGATATAAAAGAATTTGATTAAGAACCCGCTAGTAGTCTCATTAGGAGACCCTTCTGGTATAGGTCCAGAAGTATTTTTAAAAGCAATCTTTGAAACTGAACTAAAAGACCATCTAGATCTTATAAATATAGTTGCCTCAGAGAAAGTTATAAAAAAAATTTCTCATCAACTTAAATACAGTGAAACTGATTCCTTAAATATCATAGAGACTGATCTTAGTTCTGATTTTATTCTAGGAAAGCCAGACAATAAAAATGCATCTTATGTTATTGAATGCTTAAATAAAGCAGCTGAATTTGCCTATAAAGAGAAAATTTCATTAGTTACTGGTCCAATAAATAAAAAAATAATAAGTAGCCAGATTCCAGGTTTCTCTGGACATACAGAATTCTTAAAAGAAAAATTTCATTGTGAAGATGTTCTTATGTTACTTACAAATAATTTACTAAAAATTGGAGTGGCTACAACACACGTAGCTTTAAAAGAAGTGCCCCAAATGATTACAAAAGAACTAATCATAAAAAAATGCAGAATATTAAATCAAGGATTGAAAGATATGTATGGGCTAGATAATCCTAAAATAGCAATCTTAGGTTTAAATCCGCATGCAGGAGAAGAAGGCTCATATGGAAAAGAAGAAATTGAGTCTATAAAACCTGCGATTGCAGATTTGAGGAGTGAAGGTTTAGATCTAATTGGTCCAATATCAGCAGATACTGCTTTTATTAATAGAAGTTATGATGCTTATCTTTCTATGTATCATGATCAAGCACTTCCAGTATTAAAAACTTTAGATTTTCATCATTCAGTGAATATTACTCTTGGATTGCCATTCAATAGAGTGTCTGTTGATCATGGAACAGCAGAAGATATAGCTCCGAAATTTATTGCTGACTATACAAGCATGCTTGAAGCTATAAAATTAGCAGGTAATGGCAATATTGCATAAAAAAAGTCTTGGACAAAATTTTTTAAAAGATAATCTTTTTCTTGAAAGAATTATAAATAGTTCTGGAATAGAAAATTCAAAGAATGTTATTGAGATTGGGCCAGGAGATGGAGCGTTAACAGAGCATATTTTAGAAAAAACACAGAATCTAACTGCTTATGAGATTGATAAAGGCCTTGTTGATCTTTTATCAAAAAAATTTGATAAACATAATGCAAGTTTTATTAACAAAGATTTTCTTGAGATAGATTTAAGTCAAATTAATCAATCTCCATTAATCATCATAGGCAATCTGCCCTATAACATCTCATCACAGATAATATTAAATATTCTTGAGTCAGATATTGAATATGAGCATTGTATTTTTCTTATACAAAAAGAACTTGCTTATAGATTTCAGCCAAAGAATAAATCATCAAAAATATCACTGATTGCTGAGCTTTTCTGTGATTTTGAAATCTTATTTGATATACCTCCAGAAGCTTTTTATCCAGCGCCAAAAGTAACCTCTTCTTTAGTAAAAATTAAAAGACATGACAGGCATAATGAAAAGAAAAAGAACTATATTGCATTCAAAAGAATCTTATCTTTATGTTTTGCGAATCCTAGAAAAAAGATTAGCAACCCTCTAAAAAACATTTTTAATTTCATGCCTAAGTTTTCATTTGATATAAATTGTCGGCCAGAAGAACTTGAGATACGCAACTATTTTGAAATACTAAGTAAATATGAAGACCAAATCTAAATTTGTAATAGGTGATATTCAGGGCTGTTATAAAGAGTTTAAGAATCTTTTAAAACTTATTGACCCGAATAAGGAAAATAAATTCTTTTGTGTTGGCGATTTAGTGAATAGAGGTCCAGAATCAGAAAAAGTAATTGAATATGTATTAGAAAATAAAATAAAAAGTGTATTGGGCAATCATGATTTACATCTGATGGCTATTTTAATGGGAGTTAGAGAACACAATGATAAAAAAGATACTATGCAGAAGATTATTAACAAGAATAGATCAATTGAGATAATTGAGCACTTCCTGACATTCCCTTTTGCTAAAATTCTCTCTCATCAGAATAAAAAAACATTAGTAGTGCATGCAGGCATACTTCCAAGCTGGTCACTTGACGATGTCTTAACAGCAAATGATGAACTAATGTCTTCCTTAAGAGCAGATCCGGAAAAATTTCTTTCAACGATGTATGGCAATAGAAGAAAAGCTATCTCTAAATCAACAAACAAAAAAAATAGAAGAAGATACTTGGTAAATGTTTTTACTAGAATGAGATTCATAACTAATAAAAATAAGCTTGATTTACAAACTAAGGTTAAGAAAACCTCTAAAGAACAATATCAGCCATGGTTTGCATATGAACATAAATCTTTAAAAGACCTTGATAATATAGTTTTTGGACACTGGGCAGCCTTAAATGGAGTAACAAATCATAATAAAATTAAAGGTGTCGATTTAGGTTGTGTTTGGGGCGGTTCTTTAGCAGCGATTAATGTAAATGATAAATCTATAATCACGGTTGATTCAGTCAAATGAAAATTTATAAAGTTGGTGGTGCGGTAAGAGATAAGTTAATGGGGTTTAAACCCAAAGATACTGATTGGCTGGTAGTAGGTTCATCTGTTCCGGAACTAGAGAAAAAAGGATTCCAGCGAGTAGGTAAAGATTTTCCTGTTTTTCTTCACCCTGAAACAAAAGAAGAATATGCATTAGCAAGAAAAGAAGTAAAAGCTGGTAAAGGTTATAAAGGTTTTAAATTTGATTTTTCTCCTGATATTACACTTGAAGAAGACCTAAAAAGAAGAGACTTAACTATAAATGCAATAGCAGAAGATCAAGATGGTAATATTATAGATCCTTATAATGGACAAAAAGATATTAAAGAAAGGGTTTTGAGGCATGTATCAGAAAGTTTCTTTGAAGACCCATTAAGAGCATTAAGAGTAGCTAGATTCTATGCTCAATTTGAAGATTTTATTATCCATCCTGATACAGAAGATGCTTTAAAAAAGATTTCTAAATCAGGAGAATTAAAAGAATTATCTAGAGAGCGCGTTTGGGAAGAAACAGCAAAAAGCCTAGAGTTAAAATTTGAAAAATTTTTGCAAATAATAAAAGATTTCAACTTGAATAGTCCTTGGTTCGATAAATTAAAAGTCGTACCTAAGATAACTACAAATAATCCAAATATAAAATGGTGTCAGGTTTCAGAAAGAAATAATTTTAAATTTGCAAATAAACTATTAAAAACTAATTCGATTAAACAGACTTTAGAAGTTTGGTCTAAAATTTCAGAATTTAATATTTCTTCTGATATAAACAAAAAAATCAATTTCTTTGCTTCAATATCATCACAAAACTATAAAAAAGACATACACGAAGTGTTAAAATGCTTTCCTCATTTAGAAAGATACTGTTCTGCAATATTAAAAAATTATGCTTCTGTTAATTTTGAATATTTGCAAGATTTAAGTTCTAATGAAATAGCTGAAGCAAAACATAGAGAATTAAAAAAGATTATTGAAGAAAATGAATAAACAAATTCTTATTACAGGCGGAGCACAAAGAATTGGCAAGGAGTTAGTCAATCATTTCCATAATGTTGGATGGGATGTGATATTCCAATATAGATCTTCCAGTGATTCTGCTAATGAACTGTGTAATCAACTAAATAAAAAGAGAGAGCAATCTTGCCAAACTTTTCAATGTGATTTTGATGATGAGGCTTCTTTTAAAGAATTTTGTAATCAACTAAATAAAAATGCTGGAAATCTATGCGCATTAATTAATAATGCCTCTACTTTCTATCCTAAAAAAATTATAAATATAGAATCTGGTGATTGGGACAAATTAATGTCTTCAAATCTAAAGATTCCAATCTTTTTAGTTAGTGCACTTGCAAAAAAACTAATGAAGAATAATGGGCGTATTGTAAATATTACAGACATATATGCTGAACAAGGCATGTCTGGCTATTCGGTATATGCAGCAGCAAAAGCTGGACTATACAATTTTACTAAATCTCTTGCTAGAGAGCTTGCACCTGATGTATTGGTTAATTCAATATCGCCTGGATCTATTTTATGGGATGTAAATGAGCCGTCTGAAGAAAAAAAGAAGAAAATTCTAGATAGCATACCTATGAAAAGATTGGGCTCTGAGAAAGATATAGTTATGTTGGCAGATTATTTAATTACTAAAAATACTTATATGACTGGTAGAAACATAAGTGTTGATGGCGGAAAATCATTAGGGTGAAAATTCATAAACTAAAAATAACCATTCGAGATAGAGAATTTGAATTTGGTGTTCCTGAGAATGAATATATTGTTTTCAAAAAAGCTGAAAAAAGAATTATAGAACTTATTGAAAATATGAAGTTCCCAGAACATCAACTAGATAATGCAATCTTAAATGCTGCACTTGGGGTAGCAAAAGAAAATGAGAATCTAAAAGAAAAGACAGAAGAATTAGATGAAAGGGTTTCTGAGCTAACAAAAAAAATAGAGATTTTTCTTAATCAATAGTTTTAATTAGCTATTAAAACCGTTTATATTTAAATTATCTGGATCATAGTTTTCAGATTTACTCTTTGAATCGATAATAAAGATTAAAGGGAAGCAAATTTTATATAGCTGTGCATTACCACTAGGGAAGCCTTACTATATAAATGAGCTGCCCACCTGACCAAAGGGTTCAGGGTTGCTGGGAACATATGATTCAGATATCTAAACATTCATTAAGAGAACAGATGCAATTGAAAAGGCGTAATCTTTCAATGATTGATGTAAATGTTTTGTCTAAGTTGATAGATAAGCAGTTAAAGACAGAGTCTTTGTTCAATAATTGTAAAAATTTAGGTGCTTATATGGCATTTGATAATGAGCCTAGCTTATCGATACCAAAAAATAAAAGAATATTGCTGCCAAAAATTCATAATGAGAAATTAACTTTTCATTTGAATGAAAATAAATTTAAGAAAAATAAGTTTGGTATTAAAGAACCAGTAAATGATGATATTTTTCTAATTAATGATATTCATCTAATTCTAATTCCATTAATTGCTTTTAATATTGATTTATATCGAATTGGATATGGGGGCGGATACTATGATAAGACTCTAGAACATATATCTAGAACTAGTGCTGGTCCAAAACTTTGGGGAATAGGATATGATTTTCAAATGGTTGATATTAATTTTCAAAATAAATTTGATATAAGATTAGATAAGGTTATTACCGAGAAGAATATTTATGTCTGAAAAATATAATGCTGCACTAGGAGCTTTTGAAACAATAAAACATATGGATGGTCCATTAGATATAGGCATCGGTACTGGTAGCACTACAGACATATTTACTGAAAATTTTTTGCCTAAGCTAAGAGAAAATATAAATTCTATTTATTCAAGTTCAATAAGAACAACAAATTTATTAAAAGCGTTAAATTTTAAAGTAAAAGAAGATAGGCCTAGTAAAATGTTAAATCTTTATATTGACGGTGCAGATGAAGTTGATAAAGCACTTAATTTAATTAAGGGTGGTGGTGGAGCTCATACCAATGAAAAAATGATTGCCTCATTTTCTAATCAATTTATATGCATTGTAGACACCTCTAAATTAGTTGAGGTTTTAGGCAAATTTCCTCTACCTATTGAAGCCCTTGCAGCAAATAAAGAAAGTGTGACTCATGAATGTAAAAAATATGCTAATAAGATTACTTATAGAGAAGGCTTGTCTGATAATGGAAATCTTCTTTTAGATCTCCATGATATGGAAATTCTAGAACCTCTTAGAATAGAAAAGGAAATCAAAAATATACCTGGTGTCATTGAAGTAGGAATATTTGCTGTTGATAAGCCGCAATTAGTTATTGTAGGTGAGAAAGATGGCTACAATTCAATAGAATCTTGAATTGCTTGAATAATTTTTGGATCGTTAGGCTCAATTTTATGTGAAAAACTCTGTATCTTTCCTTCTTTTGTAATTAAGAATTTATGGAAGTTCCATTGGGGCCTTTCTTCTGTAAGTTGAAATAGTTTTTTATAGAAAGGATGGTCTGTTGAATTCTTAACATTAGATATTGAGAACATCGGAAACGTTACGTCATACATAGATTTACAAAAATCGCCTACTTTTGCTTCATCATTATATTCTTGCCATAAAAAATTTCTTGAAGGAAAGCCTAAAATAGTAAAGCCTTCACTACTAAAACGTCTTTGCAATGCTTCTAATTCTTCAAATTGATAAGTTAATCCACATTTACTTGCTGTATTAACAACAAGAATAGTTTTATCTGAGTATTCACATAAATTTTTATATTCATTCTCATTTAAAATTTTTACATCTGTATTTAATAGATCGCTACAGCTATAAGCATGCCCACATATAAACAATAAAAAACATAAGAAAAAATTTTTCATAATTTTAATTATAAATTTATTTAAACAGTAGAGATACCCAGGATTAAAACTAAAAATATTGAGAACAGTATAAAAAGTTCTATGTTGTCTGAAAATTTATCCATTTTTTTTAATTTTCTAGGGGCCGAAGCCCCTAGTTTGTCAGTCAGGGGGAGAGGAGAGACTGACTATATATAATATTTATTATGTAATATTACTATCTTTTATAGATAGATAAAAGTGATTTAATAAAATAAATAGTATTTATTTAATATCTACTATTATTCCTTCATGAACTCTATCAAATAAATCTATTACATCTTTATTTGACATTCTTATGCAGCCCTTTGATGCTTTACTGCCTAATAACCATTCCTCTGGGGTTCCGTGAATATAAATGTATCTTGAAAATGAGTCGACTCCTTCTCCTTTATTTATTTTGTCTTCAAGACCAGATAACCAGAGTATTCTGCTTTGCACAACATCTTCTTTTACATATATCTCTTGATCCAAATAAATAGGAAATATTTCGCCTGAATGCACTCTGCCAATAAATCTTCCTCCAGTTGTTATGCCTTCACCTATCATTTTTTTTATTTCATGTCTGCCTAAAGGTGTCTTGTAAGAGCCCTCTTCTGAACCTTCACCAAATTTTGATGATGAAATCTTATATACTCTTACAATTTTATCATTGTCTTTAAGTATTAATTCTTGATTAGTTATTGATATTTCTATTTCCATCGCTGTGATTAATTGTACGAAAAAAAATATTAGATATAGCCTAGTCTTCATGTTTCTTCCTAAAATCTATTAAAAAACCAACTAATAGTGTAATAAATGACAATATCAATAAAGGAAGATCTCCCATTTTGACATACCAGGTATCATTTTTATTTAAAGTTATCTCATGAGAGATGTAGCCAATCTCTCCTCTATTAATTTTTTCTGATGATTCTTCATATCTTGGGCTTATGATTTGAGAAATTCCATCAGTAGTAGCTCTAACAACCCATTTATTAGATTCAACAGCTCTAGCTCTAGCGTGTTTAAGATGTAATTCAGGCATACTGTCTCCATACCAACTATCATTACTAATATGCACAATATATTCTGTATCTTTAACCCTATTTACAAAAGTATTATTAAAAACAATCTCCCAGCAAACTAGCCCAGACCAATCTGATTTATCTTGATTATAAGGGCCTTGAGAGAGGCTTGAATTTGGAATGTTAAAAAAATTACTTATAGGTCTAAGAATATTTCCAAAGGGCTGAAATTCACCAAATGGTACAAGATTCCTTTTATCATAAATATGCTGTGTTCTATTGTTTATTATTGATGTGTAGATATTTTCGCCATCTTTTCTAAAAAAACCGCCAATAATAATCTTTTTTTCAATGCCATTAAATATATTTTCGTTATACCAGCTTACTGCTTCAGGCCAAATGACAATATCTGTATCAGCATTGTTGGTAATCTCTTTAAGAAGATAAATATCATTATTAACTGGCTGAGCAATCGATACTCTTAATTTTTTAGATCCGCTGTCTTGATAATGGCCAGGGCCGAATAAAAGTAAAAGAATCAACGCTGATGCAGCAGGCACTTTATAGATTATTTTTAATCTTTCAAAGAATATGCAGAAAATAAACACAATAACAAAAGATGTGCCTGAGACACCTATTATTGGTAATAGTCCCCAGAGTTGATCAAAAATAATTCCTAGATTCTGGCCAGGAAGGCCTGATAACATCCAAGACCTTATCCATTCTAAAATAAAAAATATACTTGGAATAATTAATATTCTTAGTCTGGATTGCTCAAAATATTTTATTGAGATAGCAAATAAACCAAGATAAAGAGAGAGATAACAGATTATTAGAATTGTCATAAAGAAACTTAGAAATTTCCCGGCACCATAAAAATTTATAGCATCATATACCCAAGATATAGACAGAGACCAGAATATGACTCCAATTAAAAATCCTGATAGAAAGAACCTAGTCAATTTTACGTACGGTAATCTTTTTTATTTTCCTTTGATCTGCAGAGGTAACCGT
>Ga0115011_10001876_pt1 | contig 14876 bp, 16 predicted proteins | sample TroAtlMetagenome_2_FD_88705 | JGI IMG/M metagenome (GOLD analysis project Ga0115011, IMG submission 88705) | Marine eukaryotic phytoplankton communities from Atlantic Ocean - Tropical Atlantic ANT8 Metagenome | ecosystem: Environmental > Aquatic > Marine > Oceanic | place: Tropical Atlantic...
CCCCATTCCTTTTACCATTTTACCAGGTATTTTCCAATTAGCAATATCCCCATTTTCTGCAACCTCCATGGCCCCAAGAACAGTCATGTTAATATGTCCACCACGAATCATTTCAAAGCTTTCAGCTGAACTAAAAAGAGCAGAACCTTTTAATGTTGTAATAGTTTGTTTACCCGCATTTATTAAGTCTGCATCTACGTTCTCTTCATTTGGAAAAGGCCCCATTCCTAATAATCCATTTTCCGACTGTAAAACGATATTAATTTTTTTAGGTATATAATTTGCAACTAAAGTTGGGATACCAATTCCTAGATTTACATAAAAACCATTTTTTAGTTCTTGTGCAATTCTTTGTGCAATTTGAAATTTATCTAATGGCATATTTATTTTGAAATTGTTTTTTGTTCGATTCTTTTTTGATAATTTTTTCCTTCAAAAATGCGTTGCACATAAATACCAGGAGTGTGAATATGATTAGGGTCCAATGTTCCAATTTCTACAAGCTCCTCTACTTCTGCAATAGTAATTTTACCCGCTGCTGCCATCATTGGATTAAAATTTCTAGCCGTACCCTTATAAATTAAATTACCAGCGGCATCTCCCTTCCAAGCTTTTACAATAGCAAAATCTGCATTAAAGGCTTGTTCTAGAAGATATTTTTTTTTATTAAAAATACGTATTTCTTTTCCATGCTCTACTTCTGTCCCAACTCCAGTAGGAGTATAGAATGCTGGTATGCCAGCTCCTGCAGCTCTACATCTTTCAGCTAGTGTGCCTTGAGGAATTAAATCAACTTCTAATTCTCCCTCCAGTAATTGTCTCTCAAATTCTGCATTTTCCCCTACATATGACGAAATCATTTTTTTTACTTGTTTTTTTTGTAATAATAAGCCTATACCAAAATCATCTACTCCAGCATTATTAGAGATACATGTTAAATTATTAATTTTTTTATCTACTAAAGCAGAGATGCAATTTTCAGGTATACCACATAAACCAAATCCACCCAACATAATAGTAGATCCACTAGTTATATCTTTTACCGCTTCTTTTGCGTTTAAAATGGTTTTATTAATCATCTTATTTTATCAAAATTCTTATCAAAGGTATCATTATATTATTTAATCAAAACTCTCTTCATCATTATTTCTCTGTTTTTCTTCTTCACAGTTTAAATTTACAGAAAGACCATTTTTGGGAATGGGAAAATTTTCTTTTGAAACATTAAGATTTTTGTTTTCATATACTTTTTGCATATAGATTGCCCATATTGGCAAAGCCATATTGGCCCCCTGTCCTACATTTAGGTCTCTAAAGCGAACTGATGAATCATCTGCCCCTGTCCAAACTCCTGTAACTAAGTTAGGAACAAAGCCAATAAACCATCCATCTGTATGATTTTGTGTAGTTCCTGTTTTTCCCGCAATTTCATTATTTAATTTATATTTCCATTTTAACCGATTTCCTGAGCCTATATCTACGACACCTTGTAGTAATTTTACCATAACATAATTTTTTTCTTCGCTTAAGACTTCACGCGAATTAGAGTTAAAGCTCGCTATGGTAATACCATTTTTATCTTCTATTTTAGTTATAAAGATAGATTCTTGATGTTGGCCATTATTTGCAAAAGTACAATAGGAAGACACAATTTCTTGTAACGATAATTCGATGGTTCCTAGACAGAGTGAAGGAACGGGATATAATTTGGTCTTGATGCCCATTTTTTTAGCCATATCCACCACTCTTCCAGGCCCCACTTCTTTCATTAATGCTGCGGTGATAGAATTTTTAGATTTAGCAAGGCCTTCTAATAAAGTATATTCGCCACCTGTTTTTTCATCAGCATTTCTAGGAGACCAATCTTCTTCAAGATTGTACTTAATACATTCTTCACAGTTTGGGTCATCTTTTTCAAAAATAACTCTAATGTTAGAATATGTTTTACAGGGAGGATAATTAAATTGATCTATTGCCGTAGCATATACAAATGGTTTAAATGTTGAACCAACTTGTCGCTTACTAGTAATATGATCGTATTTGAAATATTTATGATTAATCCCTCCAACCCATGCTTTGATATGCCCATTTTGTGGATCTATAGATAATAAGCCAGAATGTAAAAAATATTTATAATATTGTATTGAATCTAAAGGGCTCATAATCGTATCAATTTCCCCTTTCAATGAAAAAACCTTCATGTTTATAGGTATTTCAAATTCTCCTGTTATTTTTTTTTTAATATTTTCAATCTGCATTTGATAATTAAGATCATTTTTTATAGAATCAAGTTGATTTTGTGTTTTTTGATTATTAGGTTCATTTTTTAATGTTTCTTTTAATTTATTTACCCCACAATCTTCATTTAAAATATTAGTTTCAGTGTTCCAACGACTTATATATCTATTACTATTTTTTATGGCGTTTTGATAAATTGTATCTACTTGACCTTGCCTGAATGTAGTGTCAAATGGCGCATTAGGAAATACAGAAACATTGTCCCAATGTTTATAAAATGATGATTGTAGTTTCTCTAAATGTTCTTGCATGGACGCTTCAGCATAATTTTGCAATCTAGAGTCAATAGTAGTATAAATTTTTAACCCATCAGTATATAAACTATAAGCCTTTCCATCGGGTTTTAAGTTTTCTTCTTTTAATAAAATTTTTTGCACCTCCTCTCTTAGATGTTCTCTAAAATAAGTTGCGGTTCCTTCATTATGATCAGTTTTTTGAAAGTATAATGTTAAGTCAAGTTTTTTTAGAGAATCTAATTCTGTTTGGTTTATGTGTCCATTTCTCATCATTTGACCCAACACAATATTTCTTCTATCTTTTGTTCTTTCAGGAAATCGGTTAGGATTATAATAAGAAGGATTTTTTGCCATACCTACAAGTGTTGCGGCTTCTTGAATATTTAAATCAGTTGGTGGTTTATCAAAATATGTATGAGACGCAGAGTTTATTCCAACAGCTAAATTTAGGAAATCAAACTTATTTAAATACATAGTGATAATTTCTTCTTTAGTATAATTTTTTTCTAGCCTTATAGCAATAATCCATTCTCGACACTTTTGTTTTATACGGTCTAATTTGGATGCGGAACTTTGTGGAGAAAATAACATTTTAGCTAGTTGTTGCGTAATAGTACTAGCTCCTCCTTTTTTGCCCAAGAAAATAGCAGCTCTAAATGTAGATTTAAAATCTATACCAGAATGATTATAAAATCTCTCATCTTCTGTAGATATTAATGCGTTAATTACATATGGTGATATTTGATTGTATCTAACATTAGTTCTATTTTCTTTAAAAAATGTTCCCATCACTTGGCCATCAGAAGATATTATTTGTGTTGCTAGATTTGTAGGAATCTCTTTTTCTAATTCTTCAAATGTTGGCATAGGGGATGTTATAGTGTCAAAATCACCATTATCAGCCTTAATAAAAAGTGTAATTATAATGCCAAAACAGATTATAGGGACCCAAACTAATAAACAAACCTGAAGTAATAAGTGATAAACAAGAACTCTCCAGGTTCTTTCTTTTTTTAAAGAATTGAAATAAAAATATTTAGATGCTTGATAATAAAAGAAGGAAAATATAATAAATATAATTAGGATTGATGCAAATGGAAGCATTTCAGGTGGGAATGAATAACCAAATAAAAGCCACCAAGTCAAAATTATAACGAAACTAAAAAAACCTAATATTAATAGAAATTTCGAATATTTCATATTATAAATATAACAGTATAATTAGAAAAACGCATATTTTTCTCAAATCTCATAAAATTATTTACTAATATTAAAACCAATATTATCTAAACCTGTTAGATCAGAATACATTCCATGTACGATATTTAATGAATAATTGCCCTTTTTTAACATATGATTTTTTTTATATACTTTATCAAATGTTTTTATGTCACTTGGCCCAGAACCAAGACACACACCAAAATTATCATATATTTCATATTCCAAGGTATCTATACTTATAGTGTCATTTAATTCATTATTAATTAAATAAGTAAACAAAAATAAATTAGAATAACTTTCATAATCTTGATTGACTCTAAAGAATATATTCATGTTTACTTCCATGTCTTTTTTATGATCAAATTTAAATTTTATGGTGTCAGTTACACTAAGGTTTTCTTCATTTTTCAATGAAATAGATTCAGAAATTAACATGTTATTATATAATGCAGGTAAAACAATGAATATTGTTAATAATATTACTAAGAAAAAAACAGATATTTTAGCTTTCATTTTGTTCTTTGAGGTTATTTATATAATTGGATAAGTCAATAGATAGGTCCATTAATATTAACTTGACATTTGCATTTCTATTTAAATAATAAATAGCATTTTCTAAAGACTTTAGTATTTCAAAAACATTATTTGTGTGAACAAATTTACAGAAATTGGAAAATGAGAAATCATTAAAACACTTAATCAGTGATAAATCTTTTTGCACATTATAGTTATATAAAAATGCATTTCTAAAATTATCTATTGTAAAAATTAAAAAATTTATTTGATAGTCTCTAGGTGTTTTAGAAAAAAGATCTATCCAATCTACTAATTCTTTTATTTTTTTCCTTTTAATGATATAGAAACAAAGCCTCATCCATGTCACAAAATTCTCAGAATAATTATTTTCGTCTTTCAATTTGATTAAACCAGCGTTGATAATAGAATTAAATTTCAGCACTCTTAATCTAGATAAAATGGTGTCTAATAACTTTTCCTTTTCATTGCTGATTAATAAAAAAATAGTTTTTTCTGGAGGCTCTTCTAGATTTTTTAATAGTTTGTTTGATGCCTCTTTATTTAATTTTTCCGCAAACCAAATAATGAATATTTTATAACCCCCTTGATAAGACTTTTTTTGTAAAGTTTTGTTTATATTATCTATTTCATGTTTATTAATTATTAATTTTTTATTGGTATTAGATATTTTTTTTTGCCAATCTTCTAATTCTGAGTACATCGATTCCAAGATTAACTCTCTCCATAATTCAATAAAGTTAGAACTGACAGGATTTTTAGGTGGAGACGAAACAGGAAAAATAAAATGTAAGTCAGGATGAATTAGCAAATTTATTTTATTACAATTTGCACACATTGAACAAGCAGAGGTGTTTTTTTTATTAGAACAAAAAATATATTTAGCATATGCTAAAGCTGTTGCAAGTGTTCCACTTTTTGCGTTTCCATAAAATAATTGAGCATGTGGAATCTTTTGTTCTTTCACATCCTGGATTAATATTTTATGATTAGATTTGTTTGATTTGATATTTTCAAAAATCATAAGCCTAATTTACAAAATTAGAAATGGCTCAATAAATTAATTATTAAAATATAATTTAGATTATTAAACATAATGAAGCTTTTAAGTAATTCTAAAATCAAAAACTCTAAAGTTTTAATGCGAGTTGATTTTAATGTCCCAATAAAAAATGGGAATATTACAGATGCAACTAGGATTTTAAATGCTTTACCCTCAATTCAATATTTATTAAAAAATAATAATGCTATAGTTTTAATATCACATTTAGGCCGTCCTAAAAGAAAATCAAAAAAAGAATCTTTATTTATAGTTTATAAATATTTAGTTAAATTATTAGAATTTCCTGTTTTTTTTTCTGAGCAAATTATTGGTGATGAAGTGGACAAAAAGAAAGAAAATTTAAAATTAGGAGAGGTCCTGTTAATAGAAAATATAAGATTTGAAAATAAAGAAAAACTTGAAAATAATAATTTTGAGAAAAACATTTTTTTCGCAAAACAATTAGCCAATCAAATGGATTTTTTTGTCAATGAGGCCTTTGCCTGCTCTCATAGAGAAAGTTCCTCTATGACTTTATTACCAATGCTTTTTTCAAAAAAAAAATTAGCAGGATTTTTACTTGAAAAGGAAATCAAATATTTAAATAAAGCGAAACACAATTCATTGAAACCATTTACAGCTATCATTGGTGGGTCAAAAATTTCTACAAAAATCAAATTAATAAAAAAATTATTAATTATTTGTGACAATATAATATTAGGTGGCGCCATGGCTCATACTTTTATTGTGTTTTTAAAAGGGAAGGTAGGGTCCTCTTTGTTTGAAGAGGATCAATTATTAGAAGCTGCAAATATTTTAAAAGAAGCAAAAAAATATAATTGTAAAATTCATCTTCCAATAGATTGTGTTTCTACACAAAAAATTAGCAATAATCAGATTATACAATTTAGAAAAATCAATAAGGTCCCTAATAATGAAATGAGTGTAGATATAGGCCCCGATTCTTTAAATTTATTCCATAAAATTATTATAGAATCAAAAACAATTTTATGGAATGGCCCCATGGGAATATTTGAGTTATCCGCATTTTCTAATGGCACGAGAATGATTGCGAATTCTATTTCTAAAGCAACAGAGTTAGGTTCTTATAGTATAATAGGAGGAGGGGATTCTATTGCCGCTATTAATTCATTTAATGAAAACTTTAAATTTTCTTATTTATCTACTGGTGGCGGCGCTATGTTAGAATTTTTTAAAAAAGATAACTTGCCAGCGATTTCAGCTTTAGCTGAATAAATTAGATTTATTTATTATAATAACTTATAGTATCACGCATAATATTTACTAAAATACTTTTGCTTAGTACTTTTTGTTTAAAAATATTTAATTCTGTCTTTTTTAGAACCTTTTCATTAATAAATAATAATATGAAAATAATAATATTAAATATTAACCACCATTTTAATATTCCAAAAAATAGACCCAAAAACTTGTTAACAAAACCTAATGATAGACTTTCTATTGCATTATGGATAAGTCGTAATAGTATAAATAATATTATATAAACAAAAATAAAGGAAAAAAGCCAGCTTAAATCAGGTAATAAATTTAGGTTAATCATTATTTGTTCTGATAAAGACGTAAGAATATTATTAGTTGTAGATACAATAAAACTGATGTACAAAATAATAAAACCACCTAGTTCTATAATAAATCCATTTTTCAGACCCTTCCAGCCTTTCCATAATAAGAATAAAATAAGAATAAAATCTAATAAATTTAACATGTTCTTAAATTACGTAAATTTGATTATATAATTTAATGAAAAATATAAATGTCTTCAAACTCTCAAAAGTGGGATCAATTAATTGCCTTTATTAGCAATCAATTTGGTTTAGGCAAAAAATTAGATTTACAAGCTGTTTTGTTTTTAATAGGAGTGAATGAATTGGGCCAAGGATATAGAGATTTTAAAAAAAATGAAAAATTAGATTTATTACATATTGCAATATGTAAAATATTAAGTAATTATGGTTATTTTTCTTTTACAGGAAGAGATAAGGATGGATGGCCGAATTGGAAAAGTAATGAGCAGTTACCCAACTTACAACCAGGGGAACAAACTATTTTATTGAAAGAGGGCGCAATTAAATATTTTGAAGATGCAAAAATAAATTTTCTTTAATTACAATTTTCTTCAGTAGTAAATATTGTAATTTCTTTAGTAGTATTTTCTTCTAGCCCGACACTGGCTGACCCGCATATTGGATTATTACCATTATTGAATATTTTATTTGTCTCTACAGTAAAAAAACCTAAATTTTCAAAATCAAATAAAATTTCTCCATTTAAATCAGAAAAGCCAGTTTTATAGACATTAGCAGAATCAATAATTACACCAGTTGAATCTTGTACTGAAATAATGACTTCAGCATTTTCTACGGGATTAAGATTTTGATCTACTACATTAACTTTTAGTTTAAAAAAAGGATCTTCGTAACAACCGAAGGTAATTATCATTACAAGTCCAAAAAATAAAATTCGAATATTCATTGTCTATATATGTTTTACTTCAAGTATTTAATTAAATTTGAAATATTGTTATGCGTTAAATATAAAAAAAATGGAACAAGAAATAGACAAATTAAAAAAAGAAGTTCTTGATTTTAATCCTAAAGATAATAATGAGTTACTTCTTTTTAGGCAGAAGTTTTTAGGAAAAAAGGGTGTGTTAAACAAATTGTTTTCTGATTTTAAATCACTTTCAGTTGAGGAAAAGCGAAAAATAGGCTCTCCATTGAACGAGTTAAAGGGTCTTATTAATAATGTTTTTAATGCAGACAATCAGCCTAAAACACAAAAGACCTCTAACGATTCAATTGATTTAACTTTACCCGGACTTAATACTAATATGGGATCAACTCACCCTATTTCTTTTGTTAGAAATAAAATTATTAAGATGTTTAGAGAAGCAGGCTTCTCTCTTTCTAAAGGGCCGGAGATAGAGGACGATTGGCACAATTTTTCTGCATTAAATATTCCAGAATCACATCCCGCAAGAGATATGCAGGATACTTTTTTTATTTCTTTAAACCCAGATATGATGCTAAGAACACACACATCTTCTGTACAGGTTCGTTATATGGAAAACAATCCCCCTCCTATAAGAATAATTTCTCCAGGTAGAGTATTTAGAAACGAAGATGTTTCAGCAAGATCACACTGTTTATTTCACCAAATAGAGGGACTGTGCGTAGATCAGGATATTAGCTTTGCAGATTTAAAATTAATTATACAATATTTTGTAAATAATTTATTTGGGAAGGAAAAAAAAATTCGATTTAGGCCATCATTTTTTCCTTTTACCGAACCTAGCGCTGAGGTAGATATTTTTTGGGGTTTAGAAACTGAAACTGATTACCGAATTACCAAAGGAACTGGTTGGCTTGAAATTATGGGATGCGGAATGGTGGACCCAGCTGTTTTAAAAAATGTTAATATTAATCCAGAAAAATATTCTGGATTTGCATTTGGAATGGGAATAGAAAGAATAGCAATGCTTCTTTATCAAATTGATGATATAAGGTTATTTTATGAAAATGATATTCGATTTTTAAGTCAATTTAGAAGTTTAACTAACTAATCTACTATATTTAATTTTAACATATTTGTCATACCTTTTTCTTGAATAGGCATACTTCCAATATTAATTACGGTATTTCCTTTCTTAATAAACTGTTCTTTTAATAATAGTTTATGTAGATCTTTTATGGTTTGATCTGTACTATTAAATTTTGTATAATAAAAAGCATATACACCCCACAATAAGCTTAGTGTATTTAATATTTTTTTATTATGTGTGAAAACATAAATCAATGACTTGGGTCTATTTGCACATATTTTTTGAGCATTATAACCAGAAGCCGTTAGTGTAATAATTGCTTTTGCAAATGTTTGATCTGCTAGTTTACAAGCATAAAAACAAATGGAATCAGAAATATATCTGTTATTATATTTTTTTTGAGGAGGAAGAATATTTGAGTTTAATTTAAAATCAGAATTTTCGACACTTAATATAATTTTTGACATTGCTTTCACCACTTTAACAGGATATTTTCCAACAGCAGTTTCTCCTGATAACATTAATGCATCAGCACCGTCAAAAACCGCATTTGCAACATCATTCGTTTCAGCCCTGGTTGTTATAGGGTTATTAATCATGCCTTCCATTAATTGGGTGGCAACAACAACAGGTTTTGCATAGTTTAAACATAATGTAATTATCTTTTTTTGGAAGATAGGCACTTTCTGCATGGGAACCTCTATCCCTAAATCGCCCCTAGCAATCATAACGCCATCTGCAGATCTGGTAATTGATTTTATATGTTTGATGGCTTGAGGTTTCTCAATTTTAGCTATAATTTTCAATGATGATTTTTTAGCTATTATAATTTTTCTTAAATCGAGAATATCTTTAGCATTTTGTACAAATGATAATGCGACCCAATGTGCTTGATGCTTTATTAAAAAATTTAAATCTTTCTTATCTTTTTGTGTGATAGATTTAATTGATAGTTTAGAGACAGGTAAATTTACACCCTTTTTTGATTTAAGTTCACCGCCATTTATAATCTCACAAGTAACAGTTTCTTTATTTTTACTTATAGCTTTAAGTTTAATTTTCCCATCATCAATTAGAATTTTATCATTTTCATTAATATCTTTTATTAATCTACTATAATTTATATATATATATTTTGTAGAACTTACACCAGCTTTATTTGTTAAATAAATTTTTGAACCATTTTTTAATATTGTATTATTTTTAACAGCTCCTACTCTTAATTTTGGGCCCTGTAAATCTCCTAAGATTGCTGTTTTTAGACCAGTTTCTTTATTAATTTGACGGATTAAAGAAATTATATTTAGAGCGTCTTCATGGTTAGTATGAGAAAAGTTAATTCTGCATACGTTTACTCCATGAAGAATCATTTTTTTTATTATGTTGTAAGAATTTGATGCAGGGCCTATTGTGGCAATTATTTTGGTTTTTTTTAATTTATTATTATACATCATAAGCTAGAAACATAAGTTACCTTTTGATTGATTTGATAAATTTTCCAAATCAGAAATTTCGGATATTATCTCAATATTTTTAATTTTATTTATTAAAGATATTATTTCTTTTTTATTAAATAACAATCCTGTAATCTTAATAATGAAGTCAAAATTTTTATATTCAGGTATAAAATGCATTAACATACTCATTTGATTATTAGCAAAGAGATTATTCTTTTCTATGACTATATTTTTGAATCGAGTTTTATTTTTTATCACACTCCATTGATTATTAGTTTCATAATCATAATAATTAAATAATGAAAAAAATATTTTCATTTGTAAATGAATTATAGAAAGATCATTTTTTTCTCTATTTAGGCCCATATTTAAATGTTTATTTAGAAAATAAACTAAAGTAAAATCAGACAAGTTTGATCTTATGCCAAATAAAGTATATTCTTCTTCAAGATTTAATACGAAATTAGGCATATTTAGTTTAATCTAGAAAATAAAACTGATGCATTATGCCCTCCAAATCCAAATGTGTTACATAATGCATTTCTAACATCTCTTGTTTGATACTTATTCGCAGTATAATTTATTTTTGGATCTAACTTTGGATCTAAGTTTTCTAGATTAATTGTTGGAGGAATACAACCATGCTGAATACTAAGAATGGAAGCAATAGACTCAATCGCCCCAGCTGCCCCTAATAAATGTCCCGTCATAGATTTTGTTGAACTTATATTAACATTATATGCAGATTGTCCAAAAAGTTGTTTTATAGCATGAATCTCTGTAACATCCCCTAGTTGAGTTGAGGTCCCGTGTACATTTATATAATCAATTTCATCATAACCTTTTCTTGCTTGGTGTATTGTTTTTTTCATCACTTTATATGCCCCTAATCCTTCTGGATGAGGAGCAGTTAGATGATATGCATCCGCTGAAACCCCTATTCCTGTAATCTCACAATATATTTTAGCCCCTCTTTTTTTGGCATGATTATAATCTTCTAATATTAATGCTCCAGCACCTTCGCCTAACACAAATCCATCTCTATCGATATCAAAAGGCCGTGATGCCTTTTCCGGATTATCGTTTCTAGTTGAAAGAGCACGAAGAGCATTAAAGCCTCCTACACCAGCCTCATTAATAGATGCCTCAGATCCACCACAAACAATAAGAGAAGCATGCCCTAGAGCGATATAATTAAAAGAATCAATAATAGAATGAGTAGCTGACGCACAAGCAGAAACTGTTGCAAAGTTTGGGCCTTTAAATGAATATTTTATTGATATAAGTCCTGCAGCAATATCGGATATCATTTTAGGAATAAAAAATGGACTAAATCTAGGAATTTGTCCATTAGTATAAAATTGACCAATTTCTTGAACCATTGTGTTTAGCCCACCGATTCCAGATCCCCAGATAACGCCACAATTATCTAAATTAACTTTTTCTAAGTTAACATTAGAATCTTTAATTGCTTGCTCTACGGCTATTAATGCATATGCTGAGAAAAGATCTAGTTTACGTAACTCTTTTTTTTCAATAAAAATTTCAGGCTTAAAATCTTTTAACTCGCATGCAAATTGAGTTTTAAATTTTTCTGCATTAAAATGAGTAATATTAGCAGCCCCACTTTTTCCATTAATAATATTTTCCCAAAAATCTTGTACATTTAAACCTAAAGGAGTCAAGGCCCCAAGTCCTGTAACTACTACTCTGTTTAACATATATTTTAATTTTTTTAAATCGCCCCTTCAATATATTTAATTGCTTCACCTACGGTTTGAATTTTTTCAGCTTCATCATCAGGAATTTGAATGTTAAATTCTTTTTCAAATTCCATAATTAATTCTACGGTATCTAAAGAATCTGCCCCTAGATCATTTGTGAAACTTGCGCCTTCAGATACTTCAGTAGCATCTACAACTAATTTTTCTACTATAATAGCTTTTACTTTTGATGATATGTCAGACATAATAAAATATTTTAAAATTTTCAATAATCTCAAATATATAGATTTCTTTAATAGCTTAATAGTAATAAGATTGTGACTTATTTACAGGGTTTTCAACAATAATGTATAATTTTATACTATGATTAACTTAGCAATTTTCATTTCAGGTAAAGGTTCTAATGCTCAAAATATTATTCAATATTTTCACTCAAATAATCAGATTAATGTAAAATTAGTAATTAGTAACAATCAAAAATTTCAATTATTTAATAAGCTAGATTCAGGAATTATATTTAAAAAATTTCAAAAAGAAGACTTTTTAGAAGGGGGAGCTATATTAATAGAGTTGCAAAAAAATAAAATTACATATATAATTTTAGCAGGTTTTCTTTTAAAAATACCAAACATAATTATAAAATATTTTAGTCAAAAGATTGTTAATATTCATCCATCATTATTACCTGATTTTGGAGGTAAAGGCATGTTTGGTATGTATGTTCATAATGCTGTTTTTAAACAAAAAAAGCAGGAAACCGGTATTACCATTCATGAAGTTAATCAGGATTATGATAAGGGGCGTATTATTTTTCAAGCTAAATGTAATATATCAAAACATGACACGCCAAATCATATTCAAAAAAAAGTTCAGAGATTAGAACATAAATTTTACCCTTTAATAATTGAAAAATTTATTACATCAAAAAATGAAAATTAATATATACACAGATGGCTCATCTAAAGGTAATCCAGGTAAAGGAGGTTATGGCGTTATTATTAAAAATAAAGATCATTATCTTGAATTATCTCAAGGCTACAAATTAACAACAAATAATAGAATGGAGTTACTAGCAGTGATTGTTGGTCTTGAATCAATTAAAAAAGAAAATCAGACTATTTTAGTAACCAGCGACTCTAAGTATGTAATTGACCCTGTGGTCAAAGGATGGGTGTTTAATTGGGAAAGAACAGGATTTAAAAAGAAAAAAAACCCAGATTTATGGAAGCGTTTTTTAATAATTTATAGGAAGCATAATATTAGTTTTTGCTGGATTCGTGGACATAGTGGACATAAAGAAAATGAAAGGTGTGATCAATTAGCTGTTGATTCGTCTACTAAATTAGATTTAAAAATAGATGCTTTTTTTGAAAATTTGCAAAATGAACCCCCTAGTCTATTTAGCTCATAATTCTTTTGATTAAAGAGGAGTATCGTTTTTTATATGAATCTACCTTTAATTGAATAATATTTTTGGTTCCAAAATTTTCTACACAATATGAAGCCATAACTGTACCCCAACAAACCCCTTTTTTTAGATTATCAAAAGACCAATTATTTTGTGAGGCAATATAACCCATAAATCCACCTGCAAAAGAATCTCCTGCTCCAGTTGGATCAATTACTTTATCTATTTGAATAGCGGGGCATTTAAATTTATCTCCTTTTTTTGATACTAGCAAAGCTCCTTCACTTCCCATTTTCACAATAATATATTCTAATCCTAATTCAAATGTTTTTGATATAGCTAAATCTATATTTTGGATATTATGAAGTTCTTGTATTTCTTGATCGTTGATCATTAACAAATCTACTTTCTTTATTATTTTTACCAAATCATCATAGCAATTATCAATCCATAAATTCATAGTATCCATAGCTACTAATTTTGGTTTTTTTTTAATTTGATTAAAAACCTTTAGCTGAACGGCGGGGACTACATTGCCTAACATTAAAAAATCTGGATTATTTTTTTCCTTAGGAATTATAGGATCAAAGTGACTTAATACATTTAATTGTGTATCTATAGTATCTCTAATATTCATGTCTTTATGGTATCTTCCTGACCAAAAAAATGTTTTTTCTGTTTCATGAACCTCTAACCCTTTAAGGTTAACATTATGATTTTCTAATAGTTCAATATATTTTTTCGAAAAATCATAACCTACTATTGATAATATATTTGGATTTATAAAATAAGAAGAAGTGATACACGTAAATGTTGCCGCACCACCTAATATCTTCTCAGCTTTTCCAAATTCTGTTTCGATTGTATCAAATGCAACGGTCCCTAAGACTAATAAACTCATGTCTTTAATTTTTTCCAAAGATATTGTTTAATTCCTGAATTGAGTATATATTTGCCATTCAAAATTCCTCCTTAGCTCAGCTGGTTAGAGCATCTGACTGTTAATCAGAGGGTCCTAGGTTCGAGTCCTAGAGGGGGAGCATCTTTAAAAGCCGTCTAATTTAGATGGCTTTTTTATTCTATCACATACTTCTTTTGTACACTACCATCATCATAGATTTCTATGTTGAAGCCTTTGCTATTTGTATCTCTTCCTAGGATGTCTATTGTTTTTAGTATGTATTTGGTATTATGTGACTCCTCAATAAACATACTATGCCCACAGTCATTAAAACCTTCTGCTTCTAGGGCGTCGATTAATACTTGTTGGTCTAAATCCCAAGCAAAAGGAATATCAACTACGTAACTACCATCGGGTCGTAATAACCAAGTTTCATATGCGTATAATAACCCCCAGTCTAACCACGCCATAG